>ULOI01065173.1_pt1 | contig 21503 bp, 22 predicted proteins | sample 1952231 | NCBI WGS metagenome assembly ULOI01 (sample SAMEA4835593, study PRJEB28245) | human gut metagenome | biome: gut microbiome; material: fecal sample | place: Denmark | collected 2008
TGAGAAAAAACATTGGCCCTATGTGGGATGGGGTCCTTCCCAGGGAGAGATTTACCGACTGACGGAAATCGACGCACAGATCCGAAAAATCGGGGTATTGTATAACCAGACGGTACGGGCGATAATCCCTTCCTTACCCATTTTGTAAATCAATAGTTGCGATAGGAGAAGGAAACCCGAAGCGATGATATTATCGCCGGAATAGCGGACGAGTTTTTTGGATATGCCTGTAGCACAGGGCATGTTTGCGGGGACGGTCAGCGACAACTTCGGCGAGCGTATAGAGTAGAAGATTTTCCATACGGAGATTGTCGTGGATTCGGCAAAGGTGCCGGCAAAGATGAAGCAGTATAAGAAGATTCCGGTCATAGCCGAGTTTACCGACAAGGATGGAAGGGATATTCTCCGGGAAACCATAGATGGCAACTGCCGCAGGGTGAAGCAGGAGATTATAGCCCTTGTCGAAAAAAGACGGAACATATCAAGACAGATTCGGAACTGAGCAGGTTATTGGATAAGAAATCATAAAGAAAGCGATGAATGGCATCAATAAAAGTAAAATTCAGACCCTCCAGCGTAAACAACAGGGAGGGTACCATCTATTATCAAGTGATACATGAGAGGGTAATCCGACAGATACGGACGGAATACCGGGTATTCAGGGAGGAATGGAACATGAAGGCGGCTGCCATCAGGCACCCGCTACCGGAAAATCGAAGAAACTACCTGCAAGCTGTAGAAGCGGGCATCCGTATGGATGTGGAGCGCATGCGGAGGATCATTTCAGATTTTCTTACAGGTAGACCGGACTTCACGGCGGATGAGCTGGTGGCGGAGTTTACCGAGCGGACCGGGGAACAGTCCTTCTTCAACTTTATGCAGGGACGGATCATCCAACTGAAATCGCAGGGTAACCAGCGGACATCGGAAACTTATACGGCAACGCTTCATAGCTTCAAGGATTTCTTGGACGGTAAGGATGTGCAGTTTGACCGAATTGACACCGACTTGGCGGAAGCCTACGAAAACTGGCTAAAAAACCGGGGAATCTGTTCCAATACCATTTCATTTTATATGCGTATCCTGCGAGCGGTGTATAACCGTGCGGTGGACAAGGGGATTACCCGGCAGAACTATCCGTTCAGGAATGTCTATACGGGCGTGGAGAAGACCATAAAGAGAGCCATATCCTTAAAAATCATCAAAAAAATCAGAGATTTGGACCTATCGATGCAGCCGGAACTGTGTCTAACACGCGACCTCTTCCTGTTCAGCTTCTACACACGGGGTATGTCCTTCATCGACATGGTATATCTGAAGAAAAGCGACCTGAAAAACGGCATACTGTCTTACCGCAGGCGCAAGACCGGGCAACTGCTGATCATCGCATGGGAGAAGTGTATGCAGGAAATCATCGAGAGGCATCCCGCAGTTGAGGGCAGCATCTACCTGCTTCCCGTTATTCAGCCCGGAGCGGACGAGCGGAGACAGTACAAGAACGCTTCTGCACGCATCAACAAACATCTGAGGAAAATCGGTAAAATGGCCGGGCTGTCCACACCCCTGACGATGTATGTCAGCCGCCATTCATGGGCGAGTGCAGCAAAAGAGAAGAAAATCCCGCTGTCTGTCATCAGCGAGGGATTGGGGCATGACTCAGAACTGACCACCCGCATTTATCTGGCATCCTTAGACACGGCGGAAATTGATCGGGCGAACAACCTGATTCTGCGTGCCCTGCAAAAAGACAACCCTTGAAATGAAAATCTGTTTGTTTAGCAAAATAAAGAATCTCTTGGCAAGAGATACACCAACAAGCGCAAAAGTACTAAAAAAGTGGCAATTACAAAGCATATCCGACCTTTTTTTTCCCTGATTTTCAACGGTTATTTAGCAACTCCAATTTTACCCCCCCCAGTTTATGTCTGATTATCAGTTAGTTATAAAATAAGCTAATCTCTTGCCAAGAGATACACTTCCCAATCCTCCAGAAAAGGTGTGGAGCGGGGATGTAATGGAAAGTGTGTATTTAAGCATATAGTCAATATAAACATCTGAAAATAAAAGAAATACATGCTACACCAAGCCCCCAAGGTATGTCTTGACCTGTCTTTATGGAAGTTCAACAAACTCAAAATACAGCGATTGAAAAAACGGAAGAGATTACGGAATCAAAGGAACCGCTCCTTTGGTACGCAATGCGTGTGACCTATCGGCGCGAACTGTCTGTTAAGGACAAACTCGAAGCGGAAGGGATGGAATGCTTTTGCCCCATGCGCTACGAGGTGCAGACCGTCGGCAGGCGGAAAGTGCGTTCACATGTTCCTGCCGTCCATAACCTGCTGTTTGTTCGTGCCGGAGAAGAAAGGCTGAAACAGTTTAAGCTCCGTGTCCCTTACCTGCAATACATGACTCGACTACTGGACGGGAAGAATAGAATCATCACTGTTCCCGACCGTCAGATGGCGCAGTTCATGGCAGTGGCTTCCGCAGGAAACGACAAGTTGATTTATCTGAAACCAGAAGAGATAAACCTCGCCAAAGGCACGAAGGTGCGCATTATCGGCGGGGCATTCAATAACGTGGAAGGTATATTCGTGAAAGTGAAGGGTACCCGCAGTCGGCGTGTCGTACTGCTGGTAGAAGGTGTCACGGCGGTTGCCCTGACAGAAGTGTCACCCGACCTGCTTGAAGTGCTGAAATGAAACTTGATATGACTGAATTTCTGTTCTATGGCGGAAGCCTTGTATTGTCTGTTCTTTTGGGAATGTTCATCATCCCCAAGATACTTCTGATTTCTTACAAGAAGAAACTGTTCGACTTGCCAGACGGGCGTAAAGTGCATACTATGCCCATACCTCGGCTGGGAGGACTGTCGTTCTTCCCCGTCATACTGATTACGCTCTGCATGACGATGGGGATATGCTATTTTTCGGGCGTGCATTTCCATCCGGACGATTCAGTCCGTATGATCTACTCGTTCTGCTTCCTCTCGGTGGGCGGTATGTTTCTTTATCTGGTAGGTGTGACGGATGACCTGATTGGTGTAGGCTACCGGTACAAGTTTCTCTGTCAGATTGTTGCAGCACTCCTCTTGGCTCTTTCGGGAGAATGGCTCAACTCGCTCGGTGGACTGCTCGGCATACATGCCCTTCCTCCGGCTGTCGGTATGGCGATTACGATATTCATCGTCATCTACATCACCAATGCCATCAACCTGATAGACGGCATTGACGGGCTGGCATCTGGACTGAGCTGCATCGCTCTTGTCGTATTGGCGGTCATGTATACCCTCCGTGGTGAATTTATCTATGTCGTACTGTCCCTGTCCACCTTGGGAATATTGATACCGTTCTGGTTCTATAACGTGTTCGGAAATGCTCGCAGGGGACACAAGCTGTTCATGGGCGATGCAGGAAGCCTGACTTTGGGATATATCCTCAGTATACTGGTCATCCATCTGAGTGCAGCTCACCCCTCGGAGGGGAAAGCGGAAGCGTCGGATATGGTCATCGCCTTCTCCACGCTGCTCGTGCCGTTGCTGGATGTCGCTCGAGTGGTCCTCCACCGGTTGCGCAACCATAAGAACCCGTTCCTGCCGGACAAGAACCATATCCACCACAAACTGATACGTGCTGGATTTCGGGTTCGGAGCACGATGGTGTGCATCCTGCTGATTTCGCTGCTCTTTATCGGAATGAACCTGTGGCTGGTGGACTTCCTGGACATCAATGTCCTGTTGGTAATGGACATCGTCTTGTGGACACTTATTCACCTTGCCATCAATCATAGAATCAGTATAAAAGAGAAAAGCAAGGTCAAGTGAACCGTATGACAAATAAGTACCAATTAAAAATAACGACAATGAATATAAGGAAAGCTATTCGCCACATCTTTGCGGCATTCCGTCCTCTCGCTGTATTTGCCGGAGGACTTCTGTTTTTGGTATCCTGCTCGGCAACGAAAGAGATAGCTTATTTTCAGGACCTGCGTCCGGGAGAGACTGAACTCAGTATCACCGACCCCGTGGAGATTACCCTGCGTTCGAAAGACAAGATTTCCATTTTGGTAAACAGCCGTGACCCGTTGTTGGAAGACCTGTTCAACCTTCCCATCGTGTCAAGACAGTTGGGGCTTACTCCTTCGACAGGCAATTCGGCGACGACAGGCTATCGAAACAATCAGGGCATTGCGGGCTATACCGTGGATGCGGAAGGACAGATAGACTTTCCTGTGTTGGGGAAGGTCAAGGTAGGAGGAATGACCCGTGAAGAGGTTGCCGCCTTCATCAAAAAGGAACTGGTTGACAAGAACTTGGTGAAAGACCCGGTGGTGACGGTCGAGTTCATGAACCTGACCGTCTCCGTAATGGGTGAAGTGGCACATCCGGGACGCTACAGTATAGATAAGGACAACGTGACCGTGCTTGACGCACTCAGCATGGCGGGAGACCTGACCATCTACGGCAAACGAGAAAAGGTATTGGTGCTCCGTCAGGAGAACGGCAAGCAGCGTATATACGGTATCAATCTGTGTTCGGGCGAACATATCTATTCCTCTCCGGTGTACTATCTTCAGCAGGGGGATGTGGTCTATGTCGAACCGAACAGCGTGCGTGCTCGTCAGTCCACGGTGAACGGGAACAACATCCGCTCCACTTCGTTCTGGGTTTCCATCGCCTCGCTGCTGACCTCCGTCTGCATCCTGATATTCAACTAATCATTTACTTCTCTGCAATACATCTATAATATAGCATTTATGGCTGCCAACAATACAACGAATACTACTGTTCGTACAGCTCAAAAGGATGATTTCATCCACCTGCAGGACTTGTTTTTCCTGTGTCTCGCCAAATGGTACTGGATTGTGATTTCTCTAGCCATCACCATCGCCATAGCCCTTGTCTATCTGTTCACGACACCTCCGTCCTATACTCGTTCCGCCTCCATTCTGATTAAGGAGGATGCCAAGGGAAAGACGATTTCGGGCGACATCAGCTCCACCTTTGCAGATATGGGACTGTTCCAGTCGAGCACCAACGTGAATAACGAACTCATTTCGCTCCGTTCACCTGCTGTCATGCTTGACGTAGTGAAACGGCTGCATCTGGACATAAATTACCGCACCGACGGTACATTCTATAAAAAGACGCTCTATGGAAGTGAACTGCCCTATACCATTTCCTTTCCGAAAATCACCGACAGCGAGGCTGTCAGTCTTACCATGAACGTGAAGGATGACGATGTGGTTACTCTTCAGGACTTCATATATTATCGCAACGGAGAAAAACAGGAGGATAATGCCACCGTCGTTTCGGGTATGCCGGGCGATACGCTCCGGACTCCAGCAGGGCTTGTCATCGTAACCCCTACGCCGTATCGGGACACCGCAGAAAAAGCGACTCTGTACATCACCCGAACCCCGCTTCACTCGGCGGTGGAGAACTGTTCGCAGAATCTTACCGTGTCGCTTAGTGACGAAAAAGCGACAGTCATCAATCTGTCTTATGTGGATGTATGCATCCAACGAGCGGAAGACTTGTTGAACACAATGATTTCTGTCTATAATGAGAACTGGGTAAAAGACAAGAACCAGATAGCCGTCAGCACTTCCATGTTCATCAATGACCGTCTCAGCGTCATCGAAGGGGAACTTGGTAATGTGGACGAGAACATCTCCTCTTTCAAGAGCGAACATCTTTTGCCCGACGTGCAAGCGGCTTCCAACCTTTATATGACGCAGAGCAACGAGACTTCCTCGAAGATTCTCGCGTTGAACACCCAACTTTCGATGGCTCGCTATATACGAGGCTACCTGACCTCCTCTAACGGTCAGAACCAGTTGTTGCCTGCCAATTCTGGATTGGAAAGTGCAAATATCGAAAAGCAGATTTCCGATTATAACGCCATGCAGCTACAACGTAACAGCCTCGTGGCGAACAGTAGCGAGCAGAATCCCTTGGTGCAGGATCTCGACCAGTCCCTAAAAGCCTTGCGTGGTGCGGTGGTCATCTCAATTGATAACCTGATCACTTCCCTAAACACGCAGATACGGAGCTTGCAGCAGAACGAGAAGGAAACTACCGGCAAGATTGCCGCCAGCCCCGATCAGGCAAAATACCTGCTTTCGGTAGAGCGCCAGCAGAAAGTGAAGGAAGCCCTGTACCTCTTCCTGTTGCAGAAACGTGAGGAGAACGAACTCTCACAGGCTTTCACCGCTTACAATACCCGTATCATCACTCCTCCGACAGGTAAGATGATGCCTACCGCTCCTATTAGAAGAAATATCCTTTTGGTGGCATTCGCCGTGGGACTGCTCATTCCGGTGGTGATTATCTTCCTGAAGGAGAACATGGACACGGTGATACGCGGACGAAAAGACATCGAAGGGCTGACTTTGCCGTTTATCGGTGAAATTCCACAGAGCGGAAAACGAAAACGTAGATTCTTCGCTCCGAAGAAAAAGGAGGATTTCCATTTAGTAGCAGTCAAAGAGAAGAACCGTAACGTTATCAATGAGGCGTTCCGTGTGGTACGCACCAACCTCGAATTCATGGTAGGCAAGGAAGGCTCGCGTGTCATCATGCTTACCTCCTGTAATTCGGGCAGCGGAAAGACATTCATCTCCGCCAACCTCGCATTGAGCCTTGCCATCAAGGGCAAAAAAGTGCTTGCCATTGACCTCGACCTGCGCAAGGCATCGCTGAGCGGTTATGTGAATTCCCCGAAACAGGGTATCGCGGATTATCTGAGCGGACATGCGGACAGTTTAGAAGGCATCATCGTCAAGGACAGCCTGCACGAGCATCTCGACATTATCCCCGTAGGTACCATTCCGCCGAACCCTACGGAACTGCTCTTCGAGGCGAGCATGGAGAAAGCGTTGGAAGAGTTGAAGAAAAGATACGATTATATCTTTATCGACTGCCCACCGGTGGAAATCGTGGCGGACGCTTCCATCATCGGTAAACTGGCGGATTATACGCTGTTCATCGTCAGAGCCGGACTACTCGACAAATCCATGCTTCCGGAAGTGGAACGCTATTATACAGAGAAGAAATATAACGGTCTGTCTTTGCTCCTTAACGGAACGGAAGATGCTCACGGACGTTACGGGTACCGAAAGTACGGTTATCAGAAATACGGATACCGTTACGGATATGAGGAATATGTGAAAGAGTGATGTGGCCATTTGGGAAACATTATAGCATAGCGGATATTCTTGATAATTTCTCGGACTTCCATTGCCACCTGCTTCCCGGTGTGGACGATGGTGTGCGGACAATGGAAGAATCGTTGGAAATTCTTGCTGAGTATGAAAAGTCCGGCATCTGTGAGGTGTGGCTCACTCCGCACGTCATGGAGGACATTCCTAATACCACCGAAGCGTTGAATGAGAGGTTTGCGGAATTGCAACAGGCTTACACGGGCAACATTACACTGCATCTTGCAGCCGAGTATATGCTAGACAGCCTTTTCAGTGAACGCTTTGAACAGAATGATTTGCAGGCAATCGGAAATGACGGGAACGGTCTTTTGGTCGAAACTTCGTACTACAACCCGCCGATGGACTTTTACGAGACCTTGGAGAAAATCAGAAGGAAGGGTTTCTATCCCATTCTTGCCCATCCTGAACGCTACCGCTACATGGACATGAAAGACTATCAGAAATTGAAGTCAATGGGCGTAAAGTTCCAAATGAACCTCTTTTCCCTTGTCGGAGCATACGGAGAAGAAGCATCGTATAAATGCCGTATGATACTCGCCGAAGGGATGTACGATCTTGCCGGAACGGACACACACAACCTTACGATGTTCAGCAGGTTTGTGACGGAAAGGAGACTATTGAAAGAAGAATGCAAGAGACTGATTACTTTAAAATAACAAACTCGATATGAATATAGCAATAGTAGGAACAGGTTATGTAGGCTTGGTTTCGGGAACATGCTTTGCCGAAATGGGTGCGAATGTGACCTGTGTGGATGTCAATCAGGAGAAGATAGACAGCCTCCTAAAAGGAATCGTCCCTATCTATGAGCCGGGACTTGACGAAATGGTGAAGCGGAATGTATCCGCCGGTCGTCTGCATTTCACCACAGATCTGAAATCATGCCTTGACAGCGTGGAGGTTGTATTCTCCGCTGTCGGTACGCCTCCAGACGAGGACGGTTCGGCTGACCTTCAGTATGTGCTTACCGTGGCAAGGGAATTCGGGGCGAACATCAACAAATACACAGTTCTCGTGACAAAATCCACTGTTCCGGTCGGGACGGCGATGAAAGTCAAGGCTGCCGTGCAGGATGAATTGGATAAAAGAGGTGAAAAAATAGAGTTCGATGTTGCATCCAATCCTGAATTTTTGAAGGAAGGTGCGGCAATCAGCGATTTCATGACCCCTGACAGGGTTGTCGTAGGTACGGAGAGTGAAAGGGCGCAGAAAATTATGTCACGCCTCTACAAACCGTTCATGCTGAGCGGAGAGCGAATGATATTCACGGACATACCATCGGCAGAGATGATAAAATATGCCGCCAACTCGATGCTTGCCACTCGCATATCGTTCATGAACGACATTGCCAACCTTTGTGAAAAGGTCGGGGCTGATGTGAACATGGTACGAAAAGGTATCGGAAGCGATACCCGAATCGGCAAGAAATTCCTCTATCCTGGCTGCGGATACGGAGGCTCGTGCTTCCCGAAAGACGTGAAGGCTCTTATAAAGACCGCAGAAAAGAATGGCTACGACATGAAGGTATTACGTGCCGTAGAGGAAGTGAACGAGCGACAGAAATCCATTCTCTTTGACAAGTTGGTACGATATTATGTCGGTAATCTGAAAGGAAAGACCGTCACGCTGTGGGGACTGGCATTCAAGCCGGAGACTGACGACATGAGGGAAGCCCCTGCTTTAGTACTGATAGACAGACTGACGGCGGCAGGCTGTACCGTCAAGGTGTATGACCCGATTGCCATGCAGGAATGCAGACGTAGAATCAGAGATAAGGTAGTTTATTGCAATGACATGTACGAAGCAGCTCTCGATTCTGATGCGCTGTTGCTTGTAACGGAGTGGAAACAGTTCCGTCTGCCAAGTTGGGCTGTGTTGAAAAAGACGATGAATACACCTCTTGTCATTGACGGGCGCAATATCTACGACCGTAAAGATTTGTTGGAAATGGGATTTGCCTATATGTGTATCGGTAAATAAGAAGAAAGGATGAAGTTATGAAGATTTTGGTTACCGGTACAGCAGGATTTATAGGATTCCATTTGGTCCGTAGGCTTGCAGAAAGAGGCAATGAAGTAGTCGGCATAGATAACATCAATGACTATTATCCTGTCAGTCTGAAATATGCCCGGCTTCGGGAATGTGGCATAGCGGAGGAAAAGATAGTACAAGGACATACGGTACAAAGCGACCGATATGCCAGTTACCGTTTTGTCCGTATGGATTTGCAGGACAAGGCTGCACTTGAAAGACTGTTCGAGGTGGAAAAGTTCGATGCGGTGATGAACCTTGCCGCCCAAGCGGGGGTGCGCTATTCCATTGAGAACCCTTTGGCATACATTGACAGCAACATTGTCGGGTTTGCCAATCTTTTGGAGGCGGCACGGCACAACCCTGTAAAGCATTTCGTATATGCTTCGTCAAGTTCCGTCTATGGCGGAAATACTAAGATACCGTTTGCAGAAAGCGACAGCGTGGACAACCCCGTTTCTCTCTATGCTGCTACAAAGAAGTCCAACGAGCTGATGGCTCATGTCTATTCCAAACTATACGGCATCCCGACTACCGGATTGCGGTTCTTCACGGTCTATGGACCGTGGGGTCGCCCGGACATGGCTCCGATGCTGTTCACGAAAGCGATACTTGCTGGAGAGCCGATAAATGTATTCAACAACGGAAACCTTTCGCGGGACTTCACTTATATTGATGACATCATCGAGGGTATTGTCCTTGTAATAGACCATGCTCCTGTCTGTGAAATACCTGCTGAGATATATAACATCGGTTGCGGACATCCCATGCCATTAATGGATTTCATCCATACGCTCGAAGAAAAACTCGGACGCAAAGCCGAGATGAAGATGCTTCCGATGCAGCAGGGCGATGTATATACCACATACGCTGACACTTCTAAATTGGAGCGAGATATGGGGTACAAACCTCATGTGTCATTGGACGAAGGAATCGGAAGGTTTGTGGAGTGGTATAAGGAATATTTCAACTACCAATTCTAAAAAATATTCAACATGAAAGATGTATATACCTATATATTAAGTGATTATACGCGATATTCGGGGGGGGGGGTAAACCGCCGATATTCAAATTATTGCTGGAGGTTATTATTGCGAAAAATCATTGTTTCACCTATTCGTTTTGGCTGCGTTTGGCTTCGATGCCTAATCCTTTTAACCTGTTTGCCTGCTATATGCACAGACGGTTGTCTAGAAAGTGGGGAATACAAATTCCTCGCACAGCAAAAATCGGATATGGATTGTATATCGGTCACGGAGTAGGCATTGTGATCAATCCAAATACGGTTATTGGGAACAATGTAAATCTGAGTCAGTTCTTAACTATCGGTTCGAATAAAGGCACTCCGGCTGTCATCGGAGACAATGTGTATATCGGTCCGTCGGTATGTATCGTGGAAGATGTGAAAATCGGGAATAATGTCACTATCGGTGCAGGTTCGGTTGTAACAAAAGATGTCCCGGAAAACGCGACAGTAGCGGGAGTTCCTGTAAAAGTATTGAACTATAATAATCCGGGACGCTTTGTCAATAGGCGATGGAATCCTTAAAAGCATAGAATTTGTGAAGGAAAAGAAGATATTGGAAGATGTAGTGTTCATGCGGGTAGTACTTATTGTGCTGCTTGTATTGTATCATTCATTCGCCATTTTCAACGGAGCGTGGGAAAAGCAGGCAGACTATCCTGATATACCGGCATATTGGTGGATTGCGACATCTTCGTATGCTTTCATGTTGGAGGCGTTTGTCTTCATTTCCGGTTATGTTTTCGGGCATCAGATAAAGAATAAAGGAGATGACATTCTGTCTTTCAATTATCTTATAGTGCGGAAAGCCAAAAGGCTGTTGCTTCCGGGATTGTTTTTCAGCATGATTTACTATGCCCTGTTCTACAACATTCACCGTCCTATGACGGAAATAGCGTACAGTATATTGAATGGTTGTGGGCATCTATGGTTTCTACCTATGCTGTTTTGGTGCTTCGTGGGTATTTATGTGATTGAAAAATTGCGGATGAGAGGAAAATGGCAGTTTGCGGTTATCGTATTGTGTTCGATATGTTCGTTTCTTCCTTTGCCGTTAAGAATGAACAACGCACTTTATTATTTTCTGTTCTTCTACATCGGTTATCGATGTCCTGACTATAAGGCAATAATAGCCCCATATATACGGCCGAAATATGCAGTTGCTGCGACTTGTCTTTTTGTCGGTTCTTTTGCTGTTTTAACCTGCTTTAACAAAATGGGGGGGGTAAATAATATTCTTATTTACAATAGTTTACTATCTAAAATAACAAAACTGTCAGTGGTAAATGTTTCAAGAATAATATATTCGACAAATGGTCTTTTGATGCTTTATCTTATGATAAACCTGTTGCTTAAACAGAATATATTACATGTAACACCTGCTGTACTCCGAATCAGTTCGATGTGTTTCGGTGTGTATATATTTCAGCAGTTTATATTGAAATATCTTTATTACTATTCCGGACTTACAGATATATGTACTCCGTTGGCATTACCTTGGGTCGGTTTCATAATAACGCTTGTGATTTCTCTTCTGATGTCATGGATTGCGTTAAAGACAAAGTTCGGAAGATTTCTAATCGGATAATATGGTCAATCTGAATAATCAGGTGGTGAATGCCACCAAATGGTCCTCATTGACGGAATTGGCAGCAAAACTCGTTGCCCCGATATCTACAATGGTGTTGGCACGTTTGCTTACACCGGATGCTTTCGGCGTACTGGTTACGGCGACAATGATTATCAGTTTTGCTGAGATTTTTACTGATGCGGGATTTCAGAAGTACTTGATACAGCACAAGTTCGATTCCGATGAAGACTTGTATCGTTCCACGAATGTTGCTTTTTGGTCCAATCTTGTCCTGTCGCTGGTTATTTGGGTGGTAATCATCTGTTTTTCGGAGAAGATTGCAACTCTTGTCGGAAATGACGGACGGGGAGATGTGATTGCGGTTTCCTGTTTCTGTATTCCGCTTGCCGCTTTTTCAAGTATACAGATGGCGTTATACAAAAGAAGTTTTGACTTCAAAACGCTGTTTTGGGTGCGTATTGTTGGTGTACTGATTCCGTTACTTGTCACTATTCCATTGGCATATTTCACCCGAAGCTACTGGTCGCTTATTGTCGGTATGATAGCATTGAATCTTTCTAATGCCATCATATTGACAGTCAAGTCAAAATGGAGACACAGTCTCTTTTACAGTTTTCGGCTACTGAAGGATATGTTCTCATTTACAGCTTGGTCAATGATAGAAGCGGTAGCGATATGGATGACAGGCTATGTGGATATATTCATAGTAGGGACAATGCTCAACCAGTACTATTTGGGAGTTTATCGCACTTCAATGTCCACTGTAGGGCAGATTATGGGACTGATTACGGCAGCGACTACTCCTGTTCTGTTTTCTTCTTTATCAAGGCTTCAGGACAATGATGAAGAACTGAAACGGATGTTCTTTTCGTTTCAGAAATTAGTGGGAATATTGGTTATACCGCTCGGTGTAGGGATTTATCTTTTCCGTGACCTGATTACCGAAATCTTATTGGGAAACCAATGGACGGAAGCGTCACACTTTATCGGACTATGGGGACTGACAAGCAGTATAACCATCGTGTTTGCACATTATTGTAGTGAAATGTTCCGTGCCAAAGGGAAACCGAGGCTGTCCGTACTTGCACAGGTTCTGCACATGGCTTTTCTGATACCGACCGTCTTATGGGCTGTGGACAAAGGATTTGATACGCTATGCGAAGCAAGGGCTTTGGTAAGGTTGACTGGTGTTGTTATCAATACGACCATTTTGTATTTCCTTGTGAAAATATCTTTTGTAGATATGATTAAAAATATCTTGCCTGCAACAATCGCATCATTGGCTATGCTTGTAGTCACTTTGGGCATACTTATATGTTCAGAAAAATTATACTGGCAGATTCTGTGTGTTGTTATAGCCATATTTGTTTATGTGTTAATAATAATGCTGTCCCCTAAAGAACGGCACATAATATTCAATTTGAAAAAATATATAAATCGTTAGAACATGCAATCAGTTGTCACTTATATCAGAAATCCAAAAAAGTTATTGTCGGCAATGGTCGTCAAGCTCAATTGGTTGTTCCCAGATGCTTTGTATCTGAAAATACGCTATTACCTGTATTTCGGGAAACGTCTGAATTTGAAAGCTCCAAAGACATTCTCCGAGAAAATACAATGGCTTAAACTTTACAATAGGAAGCCGGAATATACCATGATGGTGGACAAATATGCCGTGAAGAAATATGTAAAATCAATTATCGGAGAAAAATATATTATTCCCACATTGGGAGTTTGGAATAGTTTTGATGATATTGATTTTGATTCTTTACCGGATAAGTTCGTGTTGAAGACCACAAATGGCGGTGGTAATGGAGGTGTTGTAATTTGTAAAGATAAAAAGCAATTTAATAAGAATCAGGCTCGTAAAAGACTTGTGCAGTCATTGGGTAAAAGCATTTACAGCACTTTTCGCGAATATCCCTATAAGGATGTCCCACGCAGAATCATAGCCGAAACTTATATGCAGAATGCAGACGACTCGGAGTTGACAGACTATAAATTTTTCTGTTTTAACGGAGTGCCTCACTATTGCCAAGTGATAGCTGACAGACGAACTTGTGAAACGATTGATTTTTACGATACGGAATGGAATCACCAAGAATTTATAGGACTGTTACCCGTGGGTAGTTCAGAAATCAAGTCGGCAACCCAATTGGTTTCTAAGCCTACAAGATACGCTGAAATGCTTGAAATTGCAGCAAAACTGGCGAAAGGACATTCCTTTTTACGGGTTGATCTGTACTCAATAAATAATGAAATCTATTTTGGAGAACTGACTTTCTTTCCTGCATCAGGTTTCGGTGTATTCAACCCTGAAAAATGGAATGAAAAGTTAGGAGAAATGATAGAAATTGATGCGAACTTATGGAACCGATAGTCCGATTGTCTAAAATAGCCCCAATATTACTGTTCATCAGTTATATTTTTACGGTTAGAGGTGGCAGCAATTTTGGCCCATATATTTATATGTTGGACATTTGTTTAGGTCTTATTTGTCTTAGTTATGTCATTCTTGACAGACATTGCAAGCCTGTATCTCTATGGGGTATTATAGCTATGCTGGTACTGTTTACCATGACTTTACTACTTTCTCCGGCAGAAGTTCTTGGCTGGAAATATGAAGGAATTGGAGTAGTTCCGATTTATAAGGAATACATGAAATATGTACTGTTTTTTCTCTTTTTCTTTATAGGGTATGTGTTGGAGTTGAAACAAATTGCTACTGATAAATACTGGGTATTCATAGGACTGAGCTTCTTTCTTGTATCATGTGCGTGTTTCGGCATTTATTTGTCTGTAATAACCGAAAAATTCGGTATCAACTATCAAAACAACACCGCTTATCTACTTGTTTCAGTCATTCCATTTATTCCATTGTTTTTCAGATATTTCAAGAGAAAATTAATTCCAATAACAATCCTTGTAATCTTATCGGTGTTAATAATAACCGCATCTAAAAGAGGAGCTATTATCTGTCTATTTTGTAGTCTGCTTCTTATGATCTTTTTCTACCTGAAGGAAAGTCGTGGAAATGTGAAGAAAATTGTAGTGGTATTCGTGCTTGGTATAATATCCGCATTTTTAATCTATTATCTGATTAGTACCAACGACTACCTCATGACTCGTTTGATGCGAATGGAGGAAGGTAATTATGGAGCAAGAAGTGTCGCTTATCCTACGATGTGGAGAAATTGGATTTATTCACCAAATGTAGAATATTTTTTCGGTGGAGGATTATGCCATTCTGTAAGTGTCTGGGGAAATTTTGCACACAATGATTGGTTGGAAATATTATGTTCCAATGGGCTTTTGGGGGTAAGTATATATGCCTTTATATTTATATCAATAACTATCAGCATTTATCAGTGGGATGCTGATACAATGCTGAAACTGTCCGCTTATCTATGTTTGACGATATGGTTTCTTAAAACGATATTTTCTATGGGGTATTCGGATACGTATAACTGTATGTTAATGATGCTATTGGGATGCTATATAGCCAATAGTTTAGATAATAATTGCTGTTAGATGAATGATAAAATAAAATTAGTACACGTCATTGCTGGACTTACTGGAGGAGGACGTGAACGGAGAATGGTAGAATTGGTTAAAGGGCTGAATTCAAATGAATTTTATGAACAATATGTTATTTTGCTTAATAAAGCAATAGATTATCCCGATATATATAAAACGGATGCAAAGATTATCGTCATAGATTATCCATCAAAGTTAGAAACTACAAAGGTAATATTCCGAACGTTAAAAACATTACGACCATCTATTTTGCATCTTTGGACGGAAATTCATTATGTTCTTATCCTTATTTCAATACTCAAACCATTTTTATCCTATAGGTTGATTGTAGGATTTTTGGCAGATGGGAATCCTGTCAGAAAACTATTAAGCAGATTTGCCAACAGACTCGCGTTTACGATGGCAGATAGAATAGTCAGCAATTCAAAGGCCGGGGTTATTGCAAAGAACGCACCTCAGAATAAAACAGATGTTATATATAATGGATTTTCTTATTCAAGATTCAGAAACTTTCCTAACTATCATAAAGATTTGCTGAAGAATGAGCTGGGGATAGATACTAAGTATTTAGTCTCTATGATGGCTCGTTTCAATCCGGCAAAGGATTGGGATACATTCATAAATATTGCACATATTATCAGTCGACAAAGAAATGATGTCCTATTTTTAGCCATAGGTCAGGGAGAACTGTTGGAACACTATAAGGCAAGGGTTGCTGAACTGAATTTGAAGAATGTAAAATTTATGGGATTCAGAAGTGATATTGACAAAATTTTATTCTGTTCAGATATATGCCTTTTGTGTACCAATGAAAAAGTTCATGCAGAAGGTGTGTCGAACTCTATTATGGAAGCGATGGCGGCAGGTCGTCCTGTCATCGCAACTCAAGGGGGAGGAACACAGGAAATCATAACTAACAATGTAAATGGTTTCATAATACAGCCTTGTGGTGATAAGGAGGGGGCAGAGATTATCTTGAACCTGATTTCCTCCCCGAATAAGATGGAAACCATCGGTGATGCTGCTCAAACAAATATTGCTCAGCATTTTTCTTTAGACAATATGGTCAAACGATATGAATATCTTTACCAAAATCTATTAAATCACAAACAATGAACTTACTGGAAATAGTACCGACGTTAAAGACAGGAGGGGCGGAAAAATTTGTAGTTGAACTCTGTAACGAACTTGCACAGCGGAAAGATATCAACGTGCAAATTCTACAACTTGGACCGATAACTGATGCAGATATTTGTGCACAATCATTAAATGATAAAGTTTCCCGTATTTCATTGAACAAAAAGTCGGGCTTTACCCTTAAAGCAATGCTCGGTGTCTTTCGCTACATCAGAAAAAATCAAATTACTCATGTACATGCACATACATCAGCTATATCCTATATACTTCTACCTGCATTGTTCTGTAGAAAAGTAAAATTTTGTGCTACAATCCATAGCGATGCAAAAGTTGATGCGATCGGCTCGTTTATAATACCCTTGATTCGAAAAATCTTATTCAAAATGCGACTATGTATGCCTGTTACTATATCAGACGAGTCGAATAAAAGTTTCATGGAATTTTACGGAATGAATGCCCCTCTCATTTACAATGGTATTGGAATCAAACATTCCAAAGGGGAAGAATCTCCATTTGTAGAAAAAGGGTTACATTTTGTTCATGTGGCAAGAGTCAGCCCACAGAAGAATCAGGTCACATTATATCAGGCATTCAATAAATTAGTTGCAGAAGGAACTTCGGCTTACCTTTATCATTACGGACGTTTCGATGATTCTGATATTAGCAACGAACTACGTTCATTATGTAACGAACATATCAAAATTATGGGAGAGACATCCAATGTACCTAGTATTCTACATTTTGCGGACGCTTTATGTTTGTCGTCTAACATAGAAGGGATGCCTATGACAATTATTGAAGCCTTGTCTTCGGAATGTCCGGTAATCTGTACGCCTGTCGGTGGATGTATAAATATGATTACAGATGGAGAGAACGGCATATTGTCAAAAGATACAACGGTAGATGAGTATTATTTAGCGTTGAAAAGATTCGCAGACTTATCATCGGAAAAAATTAATGAGATGAGAAAGAAAGCTAAGGAATCATTCTCTCTATATGACATTCGAAATACAGCAAATAAATACTTGGAATTATTTGAAAAGACTCCTAAGTGATGAAAATTCTGCATGTAATAGACCACCTTGAAATAGGGGGCGCACAGAAATTGGTGTACGATTTGGCTTTAATTCAAAAGCAACAGGGACATGATGTGTCGGTGTTATCTTTACTAGAATCTAACACATTTTTGAAACACGGTCTTCAAAATGCCGGAATTCCCATACATCATATCTATAAAACAACTCATAAGTGCATATATAGCCCTTTGACAGTATTTCATATTGGACAATATCTTTGCAAAGCGGATATTGTTCATGTACATTTGTTTCCTGCAAACTATTGGTGTGGTCTGTATAAATGGGCATTCAATAGGAATTTGAAGTTGGTTACGACCGAGCATTCTACCAACAATAAACGACGAGACAAATTATTTTTCGAGCCAATCGAAAGGTTTGTATATCATCAATATAATGCGATTGTAGCTTGTTCTGAGGCAGCGCAACATATATTAAATGGATATTTGGACGAGAATCGGGTAACATTCATAAGCAACGGTGTGAATGTGGATGCTTTTTACAATGCTGTACCATATGACAAGAAGACGATATACGGTGTATCTGAAGAAACGGTTATTATTTCAATGGTAGCCCGTTTCAGAAATCCTAAAGACCAGCAAACTGTAATAAAAAGCCTCACATTTTTGCCGGAGAATATTCATGCCGTATTTATCGGTGATGGCGAGACACGAAACGAATGCGAAGTATTAGCACAAAAACTGGGCGTAAACACCAGATGCCATTTCTTGGGAACACGAGAAGATGTAGCCTCTTTAGTTAAAACATCGGATATAAATATTCTTTCATCGAAATGGGAAGGATTATCCTTGTCTTCTGTGGAGTGTATGGCTACCGGAAAACCATTTATCGGAAGTGATGTGCAAGGCATCAGGGAAATCGTGAAAGATGCTGGCTTGCTGTTCGAATACGGTAATGAAAAAAAACTTGCCGAAAAAATCACAATAGTGATACAATCTCCTGATTTCTATCAGAAAATAGGTGACAGTTGTCTTCAAAGAGCATTTGACTATGGCATTGCAAAGACAAATGAAGCCTATATGAAGATTTACAATCAAGTTATAGATCATTTATGAACAAAATAAAAATACGCGATTTTATTCGTCTGTTTTTTGCCTGTCTCTTTTCATTCTTGTACATCCCTCATTTAATGTGTTATACAATGTTAATGGGGGGGGGTAAAATCGTACTGAAAAAAGATGTAGAAAGAATGCTCCGACAGGTCAAAATTGAACTTCCTCTATTTTTCGGCATTCTGTATCTTTTGCATAACAATTCTTATTTCCGAACACTGTTTTATTACCGAATAGGACCAGTAATGTCCCTGTTGATAGGTTGGTATAGACCGGGAGACAGGTATTTCAGTATATCAAGAAGAACAAAGATTGGAAGCGGTATTCTATTAAATCATCCATACGCTACCATTCTGAATGCTGAAAAAATTGGCGATAATTTCATTTGCGGTCATTGTACCACTTTGGGTGCAAAAGCGACGGGACGACCAACTGTCGGTGATAATGTCTCGTTAGGGTGTTCTGTTACCATTATCGGGAATGTACATATAGGAAATAATGTCACAATAGGAGCCGGGAGCATTGTGGTCAAAGATGTACCAGATGATTGTGTTGTGGCAGGCAATCCAGCAAGAATAATCAGATATAAGCATTAACCTTATTCTATAATGTATAAAATATTTATGGTGGTCAATGAAGACCGCTTTTTCCTTTCTCACAGAAAGGATATTGCTCTATATGCCCAAAAGCGAGGGTATGAGGTAACTCTTGTCGCTAAAAATACTGGGAAAAAGAATGAAGTGGAAGCCCTTGGTTTGAAGATGATTGAGCTTCCAATCAACCCTACGGGAGAAAATATAAAAGAAGAGTTGAAAACATTCCGTTTTCTTATGCACTTGTATAGACAGGAACGACCGGATATTGTACATCATGTCGGACTGAAAAATATCCTGTGGGGTGGACTTGCAGCAAGATTGACCGGTGTTCATGGTGTGATAAATGCAGTCAGCGGATTGGGAATCCTGTTTTCACAGGAAAAGCAGTCTGTCATACAAAAGGCTATTTTGAGTGTTATACGTTTTTCCTGCCACCGTAAAAATGTAGCGACGATTTTTCAAAATGAAGAAGACCGAACTCTGTTTCTTGAAAAGAATATCATTAGAAGAGGAAATATCTATTACACACGAGGTTCAGGTGTTGATTTGAATGAATATTCCTATATGTCGGAGCCGAAAACTGACATGTTACAGATTATATTTACCGCCCGTATGGTTGCGGAAAAAGGAGTAAAGGTACTGATTGAAGCAGCGGATAAACTCAAAGACCGTTACAATGGGAAAGTCAGGTTCGTTCTGTGCGGTGGACTATCCTCCAATCCTTTGGCAATACAGGAAAGTTATCTGAAAGAGCATTGCGACGGGAAATATATCTGCTGGCTCGGCCACCGTTCCGACATCAAGAAGCTGCTTGAGCAATCACATATCATGTGTTTCCCGAGTTATTATCGTGAAGGTGTGCCGAAATCGCTGATAGAAGCGGCAGCCATAGGGCGGCCGATTGTTACGACTGATTCTATCGGATGCAAGGACGCTGTAATAGACGGCTATAATGGTTTTCTTGTTCCTATAAAGGACAGTGATGCTCTTGTTGAAAAACTGACTTTGCTCATAGAAGATGGGGCGCTTCGCCATACGCTGGGGCTTAATTCTCGAAAAATGGCAGAAAAATATTTTTCAATAGACACTGTTATTGCAGAACATATGAAAGTCTATGAAAATTTGCTGAAAAATTAGCAACTTCAAATCCAATAGATTTATGGATACGGGCGATCATCATTGCGGTGGTCGCCTTTTTTGGTTTATTCGTCCAAGAAACGTTTCAAATCGTAATACATCAGCCGGGTAACATCATTCCTGTCTTTCTCAGAAATGAAATCAAACCCGCATTTCTGATAGAAGCCGACCGCATCACTATACGCATCCACCGTTATAAAACGGCATCCGGTACGGTTTCCGTGGGTGAACATATATTTGACAAGACGTATAATATCCCTGCCGATACCCTGCCCGGTATATTCTTCCGATACAGCCAATCGTCCTATTTTTACCGCAGGGTAATGTTTCCGCCGTTTGGCATTTGCAATGCGTCTGTTTAACCGGTTCCAGATGGAATACTGTTCCGGGTCAAATGTAATCTTGTCGTTCAGAAGGCTGAAATACGCGACAGTCCTGTCAGATGACGTATCTTCAAGCAGATACGTGACAGCCATGAGGTCGGTCAGGTACTTCTGTGCATCATCAAACAAAAAACCATTTAAGTCATTGTCCCTGCTCTTAAATGGTTTTATTTCAGTATCTACCCGTAGGGGTACGAAATCATAGTCTTCAATCGCCATCATCACAATGCAAATGAGGCAATGGCTTTGAACTTCTTATAGACCTTCTTTGCAGCCTCCTTCTCCTCCTTGCTTTCAGGTTTGAGATTCGCCATCTTTTCTGCAAAGCGTCTGGCATCCTTACCGGTAATGACCGGCGTTTCTTTAATCGGTCGAGCCATAGCTATTGTCTTTTAGTTGATTATTCTATTGCAAAGATACGCATTTCTCTTCAAATCCGGAAATTTCTGTCCGACAATTCCTTTATTTTCTCTCCTTTTACCCTATACTCTGCGATTTGACAGAGACGCATAAGTCAGCTATATATTGGGTACTGGCTTGTGATGCGTTAATGAAAATCATTCAAGTCAGAAAACGATAGAGGTATTATTGGGAGTTAAACAGGAAACCCTCCAAAATAATTGAAGGACTTCTTGTTTTCATATTAGAGCGACATGACCGCCTGTTCACAGAAGCGTGCATATTCCTCTTTGTC
>ULOI01044785.1_pt1 | contig 21217 bp, 18 predicted proteins | sample 1952231 | NCBI WGS metagenome assembly ULOI01 (sample SAMEA4835593, study PRJEB28245) | human gut metagenome | biome: gut microbiome; material: fecal sample | place: Denmark | collected 2008
TCTTATTGCCATGAAATTCCAAGGAGGAAAAATGACAAACTTAAAATCTATTTTGGCACAATTCACACAAGATAAAAATACTGACTATGAAACTCAATATATTAATTTAGGTTCGTATATTAACGAAAATTTTGAAGCATTGTGTCAAGGACTTCAAGGCAGTCGATTTGATGCTTTAACGGTAGGAAGTAAAAAAGCAGCTTTGTTCCAGGCTTTTAAGGAAATGCTGGTACACCAGGCCTGCCAATCAGTTGAACAAATCGACTTTTTAAAACAAATCGAAGACGACATAAATCCCTATCGGCCTTCTGAGACCGGTTATCTGAATATTATATGCTATATAAGTTATCTTGAACAACCCGCTGAAAGGCGAGCAGCTGATTTTGAAAAACTATGTAAATGGCTGAAAGCAGTAATGGAAATCGAACAATTACAAGCATCCAACCATAAACCTGTTATGACACCACCTAAGGACACGCAACAATTTTCCGTACAAAAATGCTTAGAATTGGCGGGAGTAGCACCGAACGCTTATCACGATATATTGACTTTGGAACAATTTTATCAGCATTTGGATACATTTATTGATACGCATTTCACCGATTTAGCTGCTATGATTTCTGATGAAAGTTTTGCTAAATTGCAAATTAAGCATCAGAAAGTTATTTTTTGGGAGGCAATGGAAGCAAGTTTGATTGATTATACATCAAACTTGCAGATGAAAACTACTCAAGACAAAAATTTTAAGAACCGCTGTCATAATTCAGCAAAACCTAAAAGTTATGCGTATGCTCAAACTCGAGCAGATATGTATAGAGATTGCTCGTTAAACGAGAGAAAATTAATGTTTATTCAAAGAGTTCAAGAGGAGTTCTATGATAAAAAGAAGCAACAAGCTAGCTTAGATTTTGATTTTTCGCGGAATGGCAGAACAACTTTCGAACCATTCAGTGGGCGTCATGGTAATGATGGAAGGTAAGACACTTTTCCCATAACGAGAATGCGGTTTCTAATATATTAACCCCCTTAAAAATAAGGGGGTTTTATTTTACTGTTTTATTTAATTGGCACTGATGCCGATTTCAGCGCTCGGTTCGGCCACTGCCGTTACGTTCAACAATGACTCTTCAAGCGGCAAGGGTGATAACGGTTTTGTCAGCGCATGCAACAACACTTCTTCGGCACCGGATACACAAACGATTTCCATTCCTTTTTTGACATTTTCGGGGATTTCTTCCAAATCCTTTTCGTTTTCGGCCGGTATCAAGACTTTTTTGATGCCCGCGCGCAGTGCCGCCAACAATTTTTCTTTTAAGCCACCGATGGGCAAAACGCGGCCGCGCAAAGTGATTTCGCCCGTCATCGCGATGTCTTTATGTACCGGAATGCCGGTCAAAGCCGATACCAATGACGTCATCATCGCAATACCTGCGGATGGTCCGTCTTTGGGGGTTGCACCTTCGGGCACATGCACGTGAATGTCATGCTTTTCAAAAACAGTGGCCGGTATGCCGAATAAATGATGCCGCGAACGGATGTAAGAATGGGCTGCTTCGACTGATTCTTTCATTACGTCGCCCAATTGGCCCGTTAACGTAATTTTGCCTTTGCCGGGCATCGTAACGGCCTCAATGGATAAAATATCGCCGCCGACCTCAGTCCATGCCAAACCGGTTGTCGTACCAACTTGGTCTTCCAATTCCGCAACGCCGTAATGATATTTTTTGATGCCGGCATATTTGCGCAAATTTTCCTCAGTCACAATAACTTTGTCTTTTTTATCGACTTGCAATTCTTTAACGACTTTACGGGCAATGTTGGCAATTTCCCTTTCCAAATTGCGTACACCCGATTCACGCGTGTAATGGCGGATAAGAGCCATTATAGCCCCATCGGTAATTTCCAATTCTTCCGTCTTCAACCCCGTCGCTTTGAGCTGTTTGCCAATTAAATGCTGACGGGCGATTTGTACTTTTTCATCTTCGGTATAACCCGATAATTGGATGATTTCCATACGGTCGAGCAAAGGCCTTGGCATATGTAACGTGTTGGCCGTTGTGATGAACATCACGTTGGACAAATCATAATCCACTTCCAAGTAATGGTCATTAAATGTGGCATTTTGTTCGGGGTCCAATACTTCCAACAGCGCCGACGATGGGTCGCCGCGATAATCGTTACCCAATTTATCAATTTCATCCAATAAAAACAACGGATTAATCGATTTTGCCTTTTTCATGCCTTGAATAATTTTCCCCGGCATGGAACCGATATAAGTCCGGCGATGCCCGCGGATTTCGGCCTCATCGCGCATGCCGCCCAATGAGGCGCGCACAAAATGCCGTCCCGTTGCACGGGCGATTGATTGGCCGAGCGAGGTTTTGCCAACTCCCGGAGGGCCGACAAGACACAAGATAGAACCTTTAACTGAACCGGTGCGCAATTGGACAGCCAAGAATTCCAAAATGCGTTCTTTGACCTTTTCCAATCCGTAATGGTCTTCGTCCAAAATCTTTTTGGCTTCCATCAAATCGTTTTTTAATGTTTTTTTCGTCCGCCACGGCAATGAAAGCAACCAATCCAAATAGTTGCGAATAACGCCGGCTTCGGCCGATGACGGTCCCATTGTTTGCAACTTTTTAAGTTCGCCGAGCGCTTTTTCTTTCACATCTTTGGGGAAACCCGCTTTTTTGATTTTAGTTTCCAATTCAGCCATTTCGCCGCCATCTTCGGAATCGCCCAATTCTTTTTGAATGGCTTTCATTTGCTCATTCAAATAATATTCGCGTTGGCTTTTTTCCATTTGGCGTTTGACGCGTTTGCGAATTTTGCGTTCGACATTTAACACGCCGATTTCTTTTTCCATTTCAGCGAACAATGTTTCCAAACGTCCCGCCAAAGAGGTAATTTCAAGCAGTTTTTGTTTTTGTTCCAATTTTAATGCCAAATGGGTCGCAATGACGTCGGCCAATTTTTCGGGATCTTTAATTTGAGAGACCGCAACCAAAACTTCGGGGCCGATGCGTTTATTCAATCGTACATAATTTTCGAATTGATCGCTGACCGAACGGGTCAACACTTCAATTTCATCCGGCCTGTCATTTTTTTCGGGCAGAATCTCGGCGTGTGCTTCAAAAAATGATGTACTTTGTGTCCAATCAAGTACTTTGGCGCGGGCAATGCCTTCCACCAAAATTTTAACCGTCCCGTCAGGTAATTTCAATAACTGCAAGATATTGGCTAATGTACCGATTTTATATAAATCTCCCGTATAGGGCGTATCAATCAATGAATCCGTTTGGGCAATCAATAAAACTTGTTTGTTATTTGCAACCGCTTCATCGAGTGCCGCAATGGATTTATCGCGCCCGACAAACAACGGCACGACAACATGCGGGTAAACGACTATGTCGCGAAGCGGTAAAACGGGATAAATCCCGTCTGTAATTTTTTCTGATGTCATATATTTTTCTCTTTGTTTAAAATTTACTTACATGCATATATAGGTATTCATCCAGCTTTATGCAAGAGGAAAAAACCATACATAAGGCTTTATTCTTCCCTAACAAGCCTTATTTTTTTCATCTTTGTCATAAATAAACAACGGTTCTTTTGTTTCTTCCACTGTTTTATCGTTGACAATAACTTTTTTAAGCCCTTCCATCGCCGGTAAATTATACATCGTGTCAAGTAACAGATTTTCCATGATGGAACGCAATCCCCTGGCGCCCGTTTTGCGTTTTAACGCTTTGGCGGCAATGGCTTTAAGCGCTTCTTGCGTAAAATCCAATTCGACATCTTCCATTTTGAACAATGATTGGTATTGTTTGACCAACGCATTTTTGGGTTGCGTCAAAATTTGAATTAATGCCGTTTCATCCAAATCGTCCAAAGTTGCGACCAACGGCAAACGCCCGATAAATTCGGGGATAAGTCCGTATTTAAGCAAGTCGTCCGGTTCCAGTTTCGATAATAATTCGCCCGTTTTGGCGTTTTTCTTTTTCACTTCGGCACCAAAACCAACCGAATAGGAGGCAACGCGCCGTTCAATGACCTTTTCAAGCCCGGCAAAAGCGCCTGAACAAATGAACAAGATATTGGATGTATCCACCTTAATATATTCTTGGTTGGGGTGTTTGCGGCCGCCTTGAGGGGGCAGGGAGGCAACAGTCCCTTCCATCAATTTTAACAAAGCTTGTTGCACGCCTTCGCCCGATACATCGCGCGTAATAGACGGTCCGTCGTTTTTGCGGGAAATTTTGTCGATTTCATCAATATAAACGATACCCCGTTCCGCTTTTTTTACATCATAATTGGCGGCTTGTAATAATTTCAATACGACATTTTCAACATCTTCGCCGACATAGCCCGCTTCTGTAAGCGTTGTCGCATCGGCAATGGCGAATGGCACATTTAAAACTTTCGCCATCGTCCGAGCCAGCAAAGTTTTGCCCGAACCCGTCGGCCCGATTAATAAAATATTCGATTTATCAATTTCGACCTCGTTATTTTGATCTTTGGCATTTAACCGTTTGTAATGATTGTAAACGGCCACCGACAACACTTTTTTCGCATTGTCTTGACCGATGACATAGTCATCCAGTATTTGTCGGATTTCCGCAGGTTTTTGTAGTTTTAATTCACTTTCGGGCATTTCATCTTGTGTCGGTTCAGACGGTTTTGAAACATTTGGTTTAACTTCGCCCTTAATGATATTATTGCATAATTCAATGCATTCATCGCAAATAAAAACTGTTTCCAATCCACCATCAGGCGTTGGAACGGATTTGCCGGCAATCAATTTGCGCACTTCATTTTGCGTTTTGTTACAAAATGAACATACAAGCGTGTCAGTCTCTTTTTTATTTGCCATGTTTCCTCCTTAATCTCCTTTATATTTAGGGTCTGAACCTTCCCCGTTTCGGCTTTGCCCTTTATTAGTATATTTAAATCTTTATATTCGCCTTATTTCTTATCATCCTCAAGCGTCTGTTTTTTTGTTATAACCGCATCAATCAATCCGAATTTTAGAGCTTCTTCGGCCGTCATAAAGTTATCGCGTTCCATTGCCGCTTCAATAACCGACAATTTTTGCCCGGTTTGTTCAACATAAATGTTGTTTAAACGGCGCTTGATAGACAGAATTTCTTTAACATGAATTTCCATATCGGTTGCTTGGCCGCGGAATCCGCCCGACGGTTGGTGAATCATAACCCGCGCATTTGGTAAGGCAAAACGCCGCCCGATTTGGCCGCACGTTAACAATAACGACCCCATAGAGGCTGCTTGACCCATCACAACGGTAGATACCGGACATTTGATGTAATTCATCGTGTCAAGAATGGCCAAACCCGATGTGACAACACCACCCGGCGAGTTAATATAAAATGAAATTTCTTTGTCCGGGTTTTCCGCCTCCAAAAACAACAATTGGGCGCATATAAGGCTGGCAACGTCATCATTGACTTCACCGGTTAAAAAGATAATACGTTCTTTTAAAAGGCGCGAATAAATATCATAAGCCCTCTCGCCGCGTCCCGTTTGTTCGACAACGGTTGGTACCAAAGTGCCCATATACGGATTCATTTCAAGTGTGCTCATGATTTACCTCATCTTTCGTTTTATCTGCCTGCAAAATGTGCAATTTTGCAATCGGTTTTATTCCCATCAACATCTGTTTAAAGTAAGGCAAGCGTGAAAGGTTCCCTTTATAAAGTTTGCCCGTTCACGCTTGTCGAATAAGCTGTAATCTTATTTTTTATCCGGGTTGTAAGCGTACAATTCTTCAACCGTGACGCCTTGTTCGTCAATTTTGACTTCGCCCAAGATAAAATCAACCACTTTTTCTTCAAACAACGGCGCGCGAATGGCATCGAGTGCTTGAGGATTTTTTTTGTAATATTCGAAAACAACTTTTTCTTGTCCGGGATATCTGCGTGCTTCGCGCATCACGGCGTTTGTAATATCTTCTTGAGATAATGTGATTTTGTTTTCGTTGGCGATTTCGGCCAATAACAAGCCCAAACGGACTCGGCGTTCGGCGATGTCACGATATTCTTTTTTAAGTTCGTCTTCGGATTTGGATTTTTCTTCTTCATCCAATTGGTTGTTTTTCTTGGCTTCTTCGAATTGTTTCCAAATGGCATCAAATTCCATGTCAACCATGCCTTGCGGTACCGCAAAATCATGCGTAGCGGCCAAAGCATCCAACAAAGCGCGTTTGGCATGCATGCGAGAAACGTTTGCATATTCTTTGCCCAATTCTTCTTTGACCATTTCTTCAAGCTTGGCCATTGATTCCAAACCCAAGGATTTTGCAAAATCATCATTGAGTTCAGGTTTGACAACTTTGCGCAATTCTTTGATTTTTGTTTTGAACAATGCTTTTTTGCCGGCCAAATCTTTGGCGTGGTAATCGGCCGGGAATGTGACGTTGACATCCACATCAGAGCCGATTTCTTTGCCCGTCAATTGGTCTTCAAAGCCCGGAATAAATGTGTTTGACCCCAAATCCAAGTAGTAATCTTTGCCCGAACCGCCTTTGAATTCTTCCCCGTCAATGGAACCGGTAAAGTCAATAACGATAATGTCCCCCGTTTTTGTCGGGCGTTTTTCATTCACGATTTCAGTCGTACGTTTGGACATTTGCAATTTTTCCAAAGCTTTGGCGATTTCTTCTTTCGTGACTTCGGCCTTTAATTTTTTAACAACCAATTTTTTCAAATCCGTCGGCACGACTTTCGGCAAAGCTTCAACTTCAACAGACAATTCAATGTCTTTGCCATCTTCGAATTTTGTGATTTCAACTTTCGGGCGCAAAGCGGGGCGGATATTTTTGTCTTTAAACAAAACATCAACGCGTTCTTGAACAATGGTATCCAAGACTTCGCCTTTGACTGCATTTTCATATTTCGATTTAATCAACGACATTGGGGCTTGACCGGGGCGGAAACCTTGGATTTTAGCCTCTTTGGCGATTTCGCGCAATTTTTCATCGATTTTGTTTGCAAAATCTTTTGCAGGAATGTTAATTGTAAAAGAGTGTGCCAATTCATTTTTGTTTGTCATATTTGTTCCTTCATATTTTATTAACAATGAAGCGGTTATTTTCTCCCAAAACAACGCCTTTTGTTAAATTTGGTGCGAGCGAGAGGACTTGAACCTCCACGCCTTGCGGCAACGGCTTCTAAGACCGTCGTGTCTGCCATTTCACCACGCTCGCACGGGTTTGGTTTAACTTGACACTCTATTTAGCATACTTTTTTGCAAAAAGAAAGTATTTTTGTATAAAATAGGGTGTTTTTTAAGAAAAAGACTTGAATACATTACATATAAAAACTTGTTTGCAAATACTCTAACCAACGTTTGTAGATGTCTTGTTTTTCGGGTAATTCCAACATGCCGGCATAACATTTTATTTTTTGCATTAAAAAGGCATACATCAGGTTTACTTTCCGATTGCTCAGTTGTTCATAACGGGTAACGATATTTAGTGTAAAATCCATGTCAAATTTCATAAGGGGTGCAAATTCGGCACTGAAATCTCGTTTGCCGGCATCTCCAAAATCAATAACTCCTTGCAAATTGCCTGCCTTATCTATTAAAAAATTATTTTCGTTGAAATCGTTATGGCTGATAACTTGGTTTGAATTTTGCAATGTATTTTCTTGTTCGTAAAACAAATCAACGGTTTTTTTAAAATCTTCATGAAATATGGCGGGTAAGTGCAAAAGAGTTTCATCCATGTCGGAATAAATCATATACTCCCAAATTTTAAAAGGTGTCCGGTCGATTTTATTTGACCTGATGCTATGTAATTGTACCAAAAATCGGGCTGTTTGGTCAGCCAATTTATTTTTTTGTGTCAGCGTCAAAGTTTTTGTTTTTGAAAATTGTATGCCGTCTATTAAAACGTGTTTCGTAAATATCATCCCATTTTTATTATAGAGTGTGGTTTGCGGAATTTTTGTCGAGATGTAAGGTCGAATGATATGTAGTATTTTATTTTCCTTTACATATTCGTCGAAAAACTCCCGGCTTAACGGAAAACGAAAAACAAATTGTCCGTTAACAACAATGGCAAGGCTGTGAAATCCCGATTCAATAAATCGTAATTCATTGATGATTAAATCGGGGTGTGTTTCTTTAATTAAATCAATCTTGTCTTTATGTTTTGCCATAATGCGAAATTACATCCGGGGATATTGTTTGTCAAGAGAAGTTATCTGATTTAGAAGAAAGGACAAATCCAGTTTTATCTTTATAATTTAACTAAAATGATTTGAATGTGTTAAAAATGATGGATTTTTTTGGAAACCTTTTTTTATTTATTGACACTTTCGCGGTACGAGTATATAATATATTAACAAAGGTAATCTATTAAAAAGGAATATAAAATGAAAGTTGCAGCAAGATTTAAGATTGAAGATAGCCGATACATGGCGGATAAAGCATTTTATTTTAATCGGCCCGAAAGTATGGTGATTTGGAATATTAAAAAAATGAAAGAATTAAAGGCCAAGGAATTATTTTCGGAAAAAGAACTACAAGACAATCATAAAGCGCAAGAAAAAAATTTTAATGATTTTTTGGCTAATCTTAAAAAAATCCCGTACTTTGATGCACAAGATGGCGCAGTGCTGACCATGTATGCGTTAGATATGGGGCAAACCGAATTTTTAAAACCTCTTATGGCCCATTTAAAAGATAAAGTTTCGGATATGCGTTTTGAATTGCCCACCGTTAATTTATCGGAAAATGACAAGTCCGCAAGTAAGTTAAAGCAAATTCCAAATCAACGGACGCAGGATAATACGTTGTTGCAGGTTTTGGCCTATTATGGAAAACTTGACCTGTTGCCGGAATTGGGTATCTCGAATGAAACTGTTGCTGCCATGCAAAAGGTTATGCCTAAAATTTATGAACCCGCTCCTAAATTATCTAAGAAGTATAAACTGCAAAACGGAAAATGCATTGTGGGGATGTTTGATTTGAGTTGTCCTGAAGGTGCGGTATTTTATGATATTAATAAAGGGAAAACGGATTGCTTTAAAAACGATTTTTCTCAGCTGAAAGATTTGGCTTTAAGTGATTATGAAGCTTTAACATTATATGCCCTTAATAAAGGGCAAGAGGCTATTTTGGCTCATTTGGTGCAAGAACTCGGTGATAAAGTTGCCGATATGAAATTTGTCTTGCCGATGCAAAATCATTCAATACCTGATGAAAAAACTGTCAAAGTAAAATCAAGCATGGGCAATCTCAGCACCAATAATTCTTTTTTACAAGCTTTATCTGCATATGGAAAGCTTGATTTGTTGCCAAAACTTGGAATTTCTGCCACCGCTATTGAAAAAATGCAAGCAAGAAAACCGAAACTTGATATGGGTACGCCTAATAAAAATATGATGTTAGGTCGCGGCGGCCGTTCAAATTAAATTAATTTCCCAATGATTATTTGAATGTTTTTTGGATGTTAATCATAATAAACGGTGCTTTATTAAGGCACCGTTTTTATATATGATACTTGAAAAATAATTAAAACTCTGCTAAACTGCGCCAAAATTAAAAAATGAGGACAATTTATATCATTCCTGCCGGGCACAGAAGTGAACTTAAAGTCCTGTACGATTAAAGGATATAATATGACGAGCACATTAACACCGATTGTTGAAAAACGGCGCACATTTGCCATTATTTCTCACCCGGATGCGGGTAAAACGACCTTAACCGAAAAACTGCTGTTGTTCGGGGGTGCGATTAATTTGGCCGGTGCCGTCAAAGCCAAAGGCGAACGCCGCCGTGCAACTTCCGATTGGATGAAGGTGGAACAAGAACGCGGTATTTCGGTGGCTTCGTCCGTTATGACGTTTGATTACAAAGGGTGCACGTTTAATTTGCTTGATACGCCGGGGCATGAAGATTTTTCCGAAGATACCTATCGTGTGTTGACGGCCGTTGATTCCGCCGTAATGGTCATAGATTGCGCGAAAGGGATTGAAGAGCAAACCAAAAAATTGTTTGAAGTGTGCCGCCTGCGCGATATTCCGATTGTCACGTTTATCAATAAGCTTGACCGCGAAGGGCAAGACCCGTTGGCGCTTTTGGAAGAAATCGAAAAAACGTTGGCACTGGATGTAACACCCGCCGTTTGGCCGATTGGGATGGGACGTGATTTTAAAGGGTGTTTTGATTTGTTGCATGACCGTTTAAACCTTATGGAAAAAAATGCCGATAAAGCAGCGTTGCCTAAGGAAGGGAAAACCATAAACGGCATTGACGATAAAACGTTGGATGCCGAATTGCCAGACCATGTCGACGCGTTACGCGAAGGGGTGGAAATGGTGCGCGCTTTGTGCCCCGAATTTGAACGGACAAGCTATTTGGAGGGGCACATGACACCCGTGTTTTTCGGTTCGGCCGTTAATAATTTCGGCGTACGCGAATTGTTGGATGCTTTGGTGGAATTTGCGCCGTGCCCGCGGCCCCAAGAAACCGTCAGCCGTGAAATTAAGCCCGATGAGGAAAAGGTCAGCGGCTTTGTATTTAAAATCCAAGCAAACATGGATCCGAAACATCGTGACCGAATTGCCTTTATGCGCTTGTGTTCCGGGCATTTTAAACGCGGCATGAAATTGTTGCATTCGCGTTCACAAAAACAAATGATTTTGCATAACCCCGTGATGTTTTTGGCGCAAGACCGTGAGTTGGCCGAAGACGCCTATGCCGGCGATATTATCGGCGTGCCCAACCATGGAGGATTGCGAATAGGGGATTCATTTACCGAAGGGGAAAGCTTGCAATTTAAAGGCATCCCTTGTTTTGCGCCGGAACTTTTGAAAAAAGTGCGGCCGAAAGACCCGCTTAAAGCCAAACATTTGGCGAAAGCTTTGGAACAAATTGCCGAAGAGGGCGGGGCGAGCGTTTTTAAGCCCGTTCAAGGTTCAGATTGGATTGTCGGCGTGGTTGGCGCGTTGCAATTTGAAGTGTTGGCTGACCGTATTCGGACGGAATATGACATTCCCGTTATTTTTGAACCTACGACCTATTTTACAGCGCGTTGGGTTAAGGGCGAATTAGCCGACGTTAAAAATTTCGAAGATAAAAACCTTTCATCAATAGCCCATGACCATGACGGCGCCGTTGTTTTTTTAACCCGCAATGCTTGGCATTTAAATAAAGCTGAGGAAGATTTCCCGAAAATTAAATTGATGAAAACGCGTGAACAGTATTAATTCTTAAAAAACAAAGAAAGCCCGTAAAAAATACGGGCTTATCATTTTATATTTGATTGCAGTCTTTTTCAAATTCGGATAAAATTTTTAAAAACTGTTGAGTATCGATATTTTGGATTTGAATCCGTTTTAAACGAGCTGTTTGCCCCGCTAATAAAGCTATATCGTTTTTTTTAACCTTAAATGTCTGCGCCAAAAAATCAATCAAAGCATCGTTTGCTTTGCCATCTACGGCGCGCGCTTTTAAGGCTATTTTTAAATGTGTATTATTCCAAATATCTTCAATTCCTTCGCGCTTGGCGCCTGGGCAGGCACGCACGTTTAAAATCAGCGTTTGATTATCCAACTTATAAAATGCCATTCAATATTTCCACCCCACATTCAATATGGTACAAATCAAATGTTAAACATGCTTGATTCCAGTTTGAAATATCCCGCTTGGACAGCTCATTACATATCATATGTTACATGTGGTAGGAAATTTCGCCGCATGAATTACAAATTGAACATTTAACATCCCATTCAGGTGTTGCATGGTTACAGTTGCGGCACATCCAAATGGGCGTACGATCGGCATATTCGGCTTTTTCTTCCCATTCTTTGGCTGCTTCTTCATGATGCCATCCGTTGCGTTCAATCGTTGCCATCATCATTGCCATTTGATAGGTTAAAGCATACGAATTTAATGCGACTTGCAATGTTTCTTTAGCAACACCCCACAGATTATTGTCAATAGCAATGTCCACGACGGCTAACAAGGATAATTTGGCATTGGCATTTTTTGCGACGAATTTTTCAACAGCTTTCATCTGCCCTGTGCGGTTTTCCTTTTGAATTAAAGCTTTAAATGCTAAGTAGGTATCCCAACAAGGCATCAAATTCCAAGATTTTTTCAAAATGTCCGCTGCTTTTTTAGGATTTTCACCCGCATACGCAATAGCGATAATCGGATTATCAGGTGCCCAATTGAAAGCTTCGGATAAACGGCCGAGCTTATACAAAATACAAGATTTTTTGGAAATATATTCTGCTTTGCCCAACGCCTTTTTTACATTCAAAAGTTCCAATGTGACCAAAGCGCCGTCCCAATCGTCTTGCATCAGTTGTAACTCCAATTGTTCTTGCAGTAACCATAATACGTTCGGGTATTTGGACAAACCTGTTTCCAATAATTGAGATTGTTCGGCAACATCGCCTTTATTTTTGGCTTCCATATAAAGGCCGCGAATACCGGCAAGTTCGGTGGATTTGTTGGTTTTGAGTTGTTCAAAAACGGCTGCACGCGGAGCAAACAACGCATCAAATAATAATTGTTCGGTTGACCCCTTAGAAAATAAGGCTTTGCGTTTTGCCAAGACCTCTTTGGCTTCTTCGTTATTGCCATCCAAAACTGTTGTTAAAGCCTTTGTCAACACATTTTCCTTTTTGATGAAGGTCTTTTGCATGCGGCGCGTGCGATAGCCCGCAAACCATTTAAACGGTTTTTTGAGTAAATGGATAATATAGAAAAACAAAATCAACGCCACAATCAACAACGCGATTGAAAACGAAAATTCATATCCCATTGTTGTGATGGACAGGTTATAAGAATCATTTATGATTAAAAAACCAATCAGAATAACGCCCGCAATAATTAAAAAAAGTCTGATCATGTTATTCTCCTTTGGCGTAAGATAAAATTAAAGCATCCAGTGCCGCTTTAGCTTTGACAAAATTGTTTGTTTTTTGCGTAAATTCCGTAAACACCGGCCGGATATTGTCGGGCAATTTTGAAAGCGTTTCCAAAGTTAACGTCATGTTTTTTGCCATTAACGCATTGTGAGCGCGATCCAATAAATCCGGTACCGTATCGCCTATAGGATTTAAGTTTCGAACTTTAATTAAAGAAACAAAAACTTTTTTCAAACGGTATTTCCAACGTGCATCGTGTTCTTTATAATACCGGATGAGTGCTTCTTTTTTGGATTTTAAAAATAGATTTTTAAGTTCGTTTTGCACATTTGTTGTTGCAAAACAAAAATAGGAAGTATCCTTGATTACATCTTGCGCAGCCTGTGATTGATTATCGGACATAATCAACTTCCTTAAACTATCGCCGCAAGGTTCCTCGGATAAAAAATTATCCCTAAGCTGTAAGGCATCTGCCGCCGTAAAATGCGGTTTGGCCGGGTCATATCCGATATAAGGTAACTCAGCGTCTTGTTGCGGTTGACGGCTGGTATCGCCAAGTACGCGGGCAGTATTATTGGAATCGGCAACAGTTTCGATTTCAATATCGGCCCTATTCGGAGCTGTTACACCGGGCTCAGATATGATAATATCGGCATGTTCTTGGGGTGCAACGATAATCGGGGATGACGTTTGAACTGATGTATTTGTATTGGTTTGGAGTTCGTCATAAGGTTCATTGGTCATTGTGGCAGGAACCGTTTGTTGAAAATTCGCATCCGATTTTGCCGTATCTCCCGCAGCAGTTACCTTATTTTGGGGATGTAAAGCAACAGGTTCAACCTCAATATCAATTACATCGGGTTTAATCGGAATAACTTTAGTCGGGCGGGGTGCGACAAATGTCGTTTTCGGACGATTTGTTTTGGCACGCATATTTTCTTGATGTGCTTTAAGGTTATAATAAATGCCAAATACCAAAGCCCCGACCAATATGACGATTATTAATCGAAAAAACCATCTGGCGCGGGCGCTTTTTTGGGCCTTTGTTTTTTCAGCCGTTAAGGCAGGCGTTTGATTTTGCTGTTCTTGAATTTTTTTTTCTTTTTTTGCCATACTTGGATGCTCCCGTTTCATATGATGAAATTATAAAAGTAAAATCAGATGAAATCAAGTATAAAATTGCTTTTTGACTGGTTTAATTGTGTATTGCATCTATATGTGTTCGACCTGTTGCTCGGAGGATTGACATATGAAATGGGTGTGATATAATTTATCTCAAAAGGACGAAAAATGGTAGTTTTCCCAAAAGAAATTGTGACTGAAGATTTTATTTTGCGGGCGGTCATACACAAATGCTATGCACCTAAATTGGTGACGCTTGTGTCAAAAAATATCAAAGAATTCAAATATATACCGCTGACGGCGACTTTGATAACTCTTGAGAGTGCCAATACGCATATTGATTATCATAAAGAAGCTTGGAAAAAAGGCAACGGCTATTATTATTTTATTTTTGATTATAATAACAAGTTAATGGGTTATGTCGGCCTCAAAATACGTTATGGCAATAAAACGGCGGAAGTCAGTTATTTTTTGGATAAAAATCAAACCGGCAAGGGATTTGTTTCAAAAGCTTTATTATTATTGGAAGAAAAGTTTTTTGATGCAGGCGGACACAGGTTGGAAATTTATGCCAACGTTGAAAACAAAAAATCCGTCGCGGTGGCACGGCGTTTGAATTATCGGCTTGACGGGATTTTGCGCCAGGCTGAATTTTTTGACGGGAAATTTTGCGATGTTGCCGTTTTTTCCAAGTTGAAAGACGATGATTAAAAATGTTTCGGTCTTATCGCGAATGATGAAGAATCTGCCGCCAAAATTGACAAATTAAAAACAATATGGTATAAAAACTACTACTTTTAATAAGCCGAGGCATTCATTTATCTGCTAACCGTATTGTAAATGAAGCCATGTTATGAAAAGGGAATTATGATGCATATTATCGGATTGACAGGTGGCGTAGCATCGGGAAAATCGACCACTTCGGGTGTTTTAAGCCAGATGGGCATTACTGTAATTGATTGTGATCAAATTGTGCATCAAGTTCAAGTTCACAATGAACAGCTGAAATCATGTCTCATGAAAATATTTCCCGATGCATTTGATTCGGGTTTGCTTAACCGACGGAAACTGTCCGACCTTGTCATGGGGGATTTGACCAAGTTACGCGAAATAGAATCTTTAACGTTGCCATTTGTTCATCAAGCCATCAATCAAAAGTTAGCATACTATAAAGCTCAAGGGGAACATTTAGTTGTGATAGATGTTCCGTTATTGTTTGAAACGCATATGGAAGGGTTTTGCGACAGCATTATATGTGTGTTTGTGCCAAAAACCATGCAACGCGAACGTTTTATGGCGCGTCCCGGTATGACCGAACAAAAGTTTAAAACCATTTTGCAAAATCAAATGCCGATTGAAGAAAAAATGGCAAAATCAACCTATCGCGTTATTTCGGACAACATGGAAAATTTAATTAAACAAGTGCAAGATATTGTGCTGGAAATTAAAAAACGCGGCAAAAAGCTCATTTAGTTGGCAAATAATTCATTTAACAAATGTATAAAGTTAAAATCAAGAAACTTCAATAAAAAGCGGACGTTGTTTTTTAATTGAATATTCAAATCAACGGCACAGATTATGAAAAACGTTCAATTTGTCCTAATATATTTATCATTGATGGAAACGATAAGCATTTGCAGTTAAAGCTTTTTCAATGCTTTGATAATTAATATGGCGGAAACTGCGTGCCAAAATCGGCTCCAACACACTGTCAGGAATATTCAAATTTCCTTTGCCGATGCCTAGTTCAATATCCGGTTTGTTTCTTCCGTGAAAATCGGAACCGCCGGAAATGATTAAATTTAAATCCTTGGCAATTTCAAAATATTCTTTCATTTGTGCCTGTGTGTGCTCAGAATGGAAAACTTCAATACCCATTAAGCCGTTCTTTTTTAAATATTTGATTAGATTATATAAATCCTGCCCTTTTGTTTTGGTTAGACATGGATGCGGCATAATCGGAATGGCGCCGTTTTGTAAAATAAAATCCAATGTTTCGATTTCATTCGGGTTTTGTTGCTTTACGTAGGCCGGCAACCCTTTGTTCAAATATTTTTCAAATGCTTCTTGCATTGATGAAATGTATCGTTTTTTCAAAAGGGCAGCTGCAATATGCGGCTTCCCGACCATATTGCGCTTATGGCCGTTTTCATCGTAAATCACATCGTCAAAGCAAATGTCCATCCCAAGAGCGCGCAATTTTTCAACGCGTTTGATATTGGCTTCTTCACGATAATGGTTAATGCGTTTTCCCCAGGCACAAAATGGTTCTGTATCTTGAAAATTCATTGCAATAATTTCAACGACTGGCTTATCGGACAGTTGTGACAAGTATTCATCCCCTTTAAAATCGATACCCAATTCGGCCCCGTTTAGTACCAACAAATCGGGATATAGTTTTGCAGCGGATTGAAACTGAGTCAGCCCGTCCGCGCTGTCATGGTCGGTCAGAGCAATAGCGCTCAAGCCGACAGAGGCAGCTTTATCAACGAGTTGTGCTGGGGTTGCGGTGCCATCTGAAAAAAGGGAATGTGTATGTAAATCAATCATTTAGAATCCTAAAAAGTATAATTATAAAGCTATATCTTTTGATATATTTAACCGACAAAAATCCATATCGAAAATTTTAAAATTACAATGTTAAAAAACAACGAAATTTCTTAATTAAATTGTTCGATTTATCTTGAGCCTCGCCCAAATCCCGGGATAGTCGTTTTAAAGGCAGCGGCTTTGCCGATGGTTTCGATAATTTTGCCGTGTTGATCCAACGTTGTTTGCGTGCATGCTTTGCCATTTTTGTCGAAATTATAAATTGTCGTATTGCCGTCCGTGCGAATGACACGAATTTCGGTGCGGTTGCCTTTCCCGTCAAAATGAATGCCCACATGGTTGCCGGCTTGGTCAATGTATGAGACAACTTTTAAGGGGGTTGGCGTTGCAAATAGATCCGTTTTCGGCATTCCGCCGATGAATGTCACAGCCAAATTGCCGTCTTTGTAAATCGTTAACGAACTTTCTTTCGGATTTTCTCGGTCATAGCTGACTTCATGAGTCATTTGTCCTTTGTCATTATAATGGAAAATGCCGATTGTCTGGCTGTCTGCATAAAAGGTAGTTTTTGAACCGTTTTTGTGGAAAAATGTACGTGTTTCGGATTCGCCGTCATTTTCAATTTTGTCGGGTTTGACATTTATAAAATCTTTTGACGTTACCATCAGATTGGGCAAATTGTTGTATCGAGGTTGGCCGATATTGGTAAAAACGGGAGCGCCTTTTTGGGCTTGAGTGGCAACAGGCGCGTCTATGCCCTTAAATGCAAAGGCTTCAGCGGCGTGATTTTCTTGCTCCGGTTGTGCATTCACGGTTGTCGCCGCCAAAACGGCTGCTGTACCCAATGATTTAAAAGCATTTTTTAATTTTGACATGTCGGCCTCCTTTTAATAAATAACATTATACCTTGAAAATTGGCTTTGGTCAAGAATTTCTTGAAATTATAAAATCAAAAGGTGTTTCTCTGTTAATATTTTATCTTGTATTCTAAACCCTGTACATTTAATTAAAGTATTATGAGGGATGTGTACATGGAAGATTTAAAAGAACAAATATCAACCGCAAATGATATTATCGATGAAGAAGCCGACTTTTGGAAGAGTTTGAATAAATGAGATGGCTGCAAAAAACGGTTTTGCAACATTGTTCGGATGAACTCTAAACGGCTCAACGCTCCGTCTGGTTTGCGTGACGAAGCATTGTTGGATTCGGCTTTCGGTCGTACCGAAAATTATTTACATTTCCATCCCCACGCTGATGTATTTGATTTAGGTGCTCAATACGCTCAAGGCATTATCCGCAATCATCCGTTTGTGGACAGCAATAAGCGTATTGCCTACATTGCCTGTTGCCTTTTTTTTAAGTTAAACGGCTGGGAAATTCAAGCATCCAAGGACGAAAAGGCGGCCTCAATACAAAACCTTGCAACTTCAAGTATAACGCCGAAAGAATTTGCCGCGTGGTTACGTGCCGTCTCCGTTAAAAAAAGAATTGGCAGTATAAAAATAAACCGATAACCGTGGTACGAAAAATCGTTATATTTTTCTTGACACATTTATAAAATGCTGTATGTTCTTTATATAATAAGAAAGGGGCCGAAATGAAATCCTCGCACACAGGTCTTAAAAGAATATTTAAAGCATTTTCTTACTCATATGACGGTTTTATGGCCGCCTATAAATCAGAGGCGGCTTTCAGGCAAGACTTGGCTGTTTTTGTTTTGGGCGCAATTTTGTGCATATTTTTGCCAATAGCATTGCCAGCAAAATTATTAATGGTTTTTTCTTTGTTTATTATCTTGTTGATGGAACTTGCCAATACGGCCATAGAAACGGTTATTGACCGGATTGGGGAAGAATACCATCCGTTATCCAAAATCGCCAAAGACATTGGCAGTTTGCTGGTGTTGATTGCTTTTGTAAACGCCGCCGTCATTTGGGGTGCAGTTTTGATTTCTTCCTTTTTTTAGTCATTTAAATAAGTGGTTTTCACACATTCACCAGCCTTATGAAGAGCTTGTCAGGCTTTAAGATTGAACTTATCTGATAATGGGAGATGATATCAGGAGGTTTAAAATGACACAAGCAAATTCAAAACACCCCCATTTAACAAAACAAACGCAAAAATTCGTGGACGATTTGGCGGCTGAAAATGCGGCGCCGCTTTATACTTTATCGTATGAAGACGCCCGGCAAGTATTATTGAATGCGCAATCGCAAAAGCCTTTGTCAAAAGATTTGGCGTGCGATATTGAAGATGTACAACTGCCGGTCGGCCCGACGGGAATGGTAGATGTACGGATTTTTCGTCCCAAGGGAAACACTCAAAAATTGCCCATTTTGATTTATTATCATGGCGGCGGTTGGGTTATGGGGGATAAAAAAACACATGACCGTTTGGTTCGTGAATTGACAATCGGTGCCAATGTTATGACTTTTTTCGTGGTGTATACGCCATCCCCCGAAGCGCAATTCCCGATTCCGGTTGAACAAGGGTATGCTGCGTTGGAATATATCCACGAAAATGCCGATAAGTTCAACGGTGATGCAAATAAGATTGTTACATGTGGGGATTCTGTCGGCGGTAACATGACGGCAGTTACGGCGATTATGGCAAAAATGCGCAAAGGACCTAAAATTTTAAAGCAAATTTTGCTTTATCCCGTGACGGATGGGCAAATGGATACGCCATCGTATAATTTGTTCGCTGATGGTCCATGGTTAACCAAAAAGGCAATGGAGTATTTTTGGGATGCCTATGCGCCGAATAAAGACAGCCGAAAGGATATTTTAGCATCGCCCCTCTTGGCATCTGAAGAACAATTAAGCGGGTTGCCTTCAACATTTTTACTCACAGATGAAAACGATGTATTGCGTGATGAAGGTGAACAATACGGAGATAAATTGTTGCAAGCCGGCAACAAAATTGTCAGCGTCAGATATAATGGGACGCATCATGATTTTATGATGTTGGATGCTTTGGCAGATACATGTCCGGCAAAAGCAGCAGTTCGTCAAACAATTGAAATGATAAAACAAGCAATTTATGAGTAACCAGAAACTTTTGAGTAGTAATTTTTAAATTAATCATTCAAAAACATACATTGGTATGTATGAAACAGTTATAAACCATTTAGTGTAAATAAAATTATTTAACAATTTCAGGTTGTAATAAAATAATTTTTAAAATGCTCAAAAAAGTATTGCATTACTCAATTTAAAGTTGTATAAAGGAATTCTAGGAGAACTAGGGGGACGCCATGGTAATCTATTAAATGAAGTGCAAGTTTCGATTAATATTTTACCATGGTTTTGTTTTATCCAAAGTTATTTTTGATGTATCAAAAAGATTGTATCCGCTTTTTTGACTCTTGTCATGTCATCTAAAAATTTAAGATTCAATTTTTTATCATCAAAGAATTAATATTAATTAATAACATAAAATCATATGTTTATTTAATATTTAATTTTGTGACTCGAATTTTTTTTACTTGAAGTAATATTAATTATTCATTTCCAATTACAAAAATGACCATCTAAAATAAGGCTTTTATGACTTAAAAAATACCTATATATGTTTTTTTTAGGTCCGACAGAATTTTTTTTGTGCTCTAACTAATTCATAAATCAGGAAAATCAAAAAAAATTGCATTTTGTTAAAAAAAATGCTTGTGAAATGCAATTTATGGTTGTATAAATATAAATGTCCATGGACGAATAGGGGGACGCCATGGTAATTTATTAAAAGAAACTCAAATTTCAATTAATATTTTACCATGGTTCTATTTTTATCCAGCCTTTCATTTTGAAAATCCTTATTTTAAATTAATTCTTGCCTGTAGTTATGATTTGTCGCAGGCTGATTTTTCCGCCCAATTTGTAAAATCATGAAATAAACTTAAGTTTATATAAAACATTTCTTTATAAAATTTAATGAATTGAACGGTTTACTTTTCAGATTTGTTACCCATATCCTATAAAAGGGAAGGGAGAGCGATTATGAAAAAAACTTTATTATATTCATCGATTTTATTCGGTTCAATTCTTTTAAACCAACAAGCTTTAGCACAACAAGTCAACACCGTTAACTTGCCAAATACGGGCAGCACCCATAAAAATGTCAAGGCCAGGTTAATGAACTCAGCAATAAGACAAGATTTGGCAGAAGCCGAAACATGGGAGCAAAAGTACGCTGATTTTAAGAAAATGTTATCAGATAAATATGGATTCAGTTATTCTTTGGATGCGTCCATTTTGCCACAACGCGGTGCGCCAAACGGTAAAAAAACCTCGTGGCAAACCCAGTATTACGGCACGGCCAATTGGAACATGATGCAATCCGATACGTATGGGGACTTGTCTGCTCAAATTGCATACACGAAAGTCCAATATTGGGGAACATCTGCGACTGACATAGGCAATAATATGGGGGTTGTGAGCGGCATTAACGATTATACGGACAATTCTCATTCTTTTGACCAATTAACATTGACCTACCAATTTCCATCCTATATGAAATGGTTGTCGTTAACTGCAGGGCAATTTCCGATGTACACATTTGACGGTACATCTTATAACGCAAACCAACAAATCAACTTTTTAAACTATGCACTGTCACAAAACGGCTCGTCCGCTTATCCG
>ULOI01048294.1_pt1 | contig 20832 bp, 23 predicted proteins | sample 1952231 | NCBI WGS metagenome assembly ULOI01 (sample SAMEA4835593, study PRJEB28245) | human gut metagenome | biome: gut microbiome; material: fecal sample | place: Denmark | collected 2008
CATATTCAGCCTCCTTTTATATATTTTAATACTTCCTGACAGAGGCTTATGCCTCCTTTTTTATTATTTACTATGTTGCATAGTTTGTCAACCTAAATATCAAATAACTTATGAAGTCTTGTTTGAATGTCTTCTTCATCAAGGTCTTGTGTTATTTTATTTAAATCAATTGCCATTTGATAGTAATTTGCGGCATCATTTATAAAGCCCATAGCTTGACTTGCTCTTCCTGCATTAAAGTAAGCAAGAGTGTAGCTTGGATTCAGTTCTACCGCTGTTTCAAAATATTCAAGTGCTTCTTCTGCATCTCCTAAACCGTCTAAGTATAATATACCCAAATTGTTCTGGGCAAATTCATTATCTGGATTTAAGTCAATGGCTTTGTGGAAGGAAACAAGAGCTTCTTCAAGAAAATCTTTTTCCCATAATGCAATACCTGCTTTTGAATAAGCTCTGTAATCTTCAGGGTTAAGCGTAATTGCATCGCAATATGCTCTTATGGCATTATCCAAATCATAAGCTGCCATGTGAACATCACCTAATGAAATATATAAATCATAATTATTCGGATCAAGGATTATGCCTGCCTGATAAGTTGATACCGCAGCCTCAATATTACCTTTAATTTCTGCATAGATAGAGCCTAAAGCCTGACAAACTATTGAAGTCCATTCTTTATCGGGATTTAATGCAATAGCTTTCTGGTAATGCTCAATTGCATCATCATAGAGCTCTGCTTTTGAATATGCATAAGCCAGAGAATTGTTATAGAACGGATTATCGGAATCTCTTTCCAATGCAAGTTTAAATGCACTTATGGAATTAATTTTATCTTCTTTTCTAAGGTATAAATGTCCGAGTTCATAATAAATTTGCGGGGTATCTATATCAAATTCAAGAAGTTTTTCATAACAATCAATAGTTTCATCAGTATTTTCCGGGAAATAAGTCTGTAGTACAGTAGCAAGTTTTATAAGCACTTCTCTGTTAAGAGGATTTGCTTCAAGAACTTTTCTGTAGCAGTCAATTGTTAAATCCATTTCTTGATTTTTTAATGCTAAATCACCCATTTTGCTGTAGAAAATTTCGCTGTGATTTGTTGCAGCAATAGCTTTTCTATATACATTTTCAGCAGAAGGATACATTTTAAATTTTTCTAAAAATCCGCCAATTGTGTTGTAACTGAATACGGAAAAATCATCTGACATGTTTTTGTAAAACATCTTCATTGACGGTCTGTCCCATGCAAGCATTAAACTTCCTGATAAGAAATAATACAAAAAGTTCAAATAGTCAGAAGCCGTACCGTTTTTCGCATTAATTTTCTGCAAAATGGATTGGGAAAGAATTAATCTGGGGCGTCCTGATTTTAATTTTCCCATTTTAATGGCAGATTTGAATTCTGTTTCTGCAGATTTAAAATCCTGTGCCATTTTCATAAAAAATCCTGTATAAAGGTGCGCATTGACATTTTGCGGAGCAAGTGAAATTGCGGTCTTGCATTGTTCGATAGCAGTATCAAGGCTAATTTGACCTTGTTCCCACATTAGAGTAGCAAGTCTGTAATATGATTCCGGCATTGTAGGATCATATTTAACCGCATCTATATAATTTTCTATAGCTTCTTCCAGATCGCAATTTTGCTGTCGTATGAGGTATTTTTCGTGTGCTATTCGGGCTTTTTCCAAAGCTTCTTTGGCTTTGTCGCTATTTGCGGCCTGTATTGGCTGTAATAAAATCTGTTCTGACATCAATGAGCTCCAATAAGATGTATAATCTGTATGTGAATTCTTATAACGATATAAATAATATTAATCTTTATTAATTTGATTTAAAATCATCCATATGTATTAGATGCATGGTTAATCTATTTTAATTTTATTAATATAAAATTTTTCTTTGTAATATAATGGGATTATAGCCGAACAGGGATTTAGAATATGGATTACTTAAATAATAAATATGATGTGATTGTTGTCGGAGCAGGACATGCAGGCTGTGAAGCAGCTATTTCCTGTGCAAGACTTGGTGCAAAGGTTCTGCTTTGTACATTAAACGTTGACCATATTGCTTTAATGCCTTGTAATCCTGCAATAGGCGGTCCGGCAAAATCAACTCTTGTTAGAGAAATTGATGCATTGGGCGGAGTTATGGGAGAAGCCGCAGATGCCACTTATATACAAATGAAGATGCTTAATTCGTCTAAAGGTCCTGCTGTAAGAGCATTAAGAGCACAGTCTGATAAAAAACAATATATGACCTATATGAGAGATATTATTGAAGCTGATAATAATATTTTTCTACGTCAGGCTTGTATTACCGATTTATTAGTTAAAGACAAAAAGATTGTTGGTGCTGTTGATGAGTTTGGAATAGAATACAGTGCAGGTGCAGTTGTTTTAACTACAGGAACATCGCTTTCAGGAAGAATTTTTGTCGGCTTGAAATCGTTCAGTGCAGGAAGATTAGGTGAAAAAGCCGCAATCGGGCTTTCTGATTCTCTAAAAGGTTTGGGAATTAATATCAAGAAGCTTAAAACAGGTACTCCTCCGAGAGTTGATAACAGAACAATAGACTATTCTAAAATGACAATTCAACCAGGGGATGAAGAACTTCATTTTTATTCTTTTAAACCAGACAGACCTGTTAGAGCTCAATATCCGTGTTACTTAACAAGAACAAATGAAAAAACTCATGAAATAATTAAGGCTAATCTTGATAAGTCACCGATGTTTCAAGGGTTAATTCAAGGTGTAGGTCCCCGTTATTGTCCTTCAATCGAAGATAAAGTCGTGAGATTTAGCGAAAACCCTTCTCATCATATTTTTATTGAACCTGAAGGTTTAGGAACTTATGAAGTTTATATTCAGGGATTTTCAAGCAGTCTTCCTGCTGATGTTCAGGTTCAGATGCTAAGAACTTTACCGGGACTTGAAAATGCTCATGTTATAAAACCTGCTTATGCTGTTGAATACGATTATGTTCCTGCTGTGCAGACAACACATTCTTTAATGTCTAAAGATATTAAAGGTCTTTTCTTCGGTGGACAGATTAACGGAACAAGCGGTTATGAAGAAGCTGCTGCTCAAGGACTTATTGCCGGTATAAATGCATTTAATTACTTGAATAATTCTGAAATGCTGGAACTCTCAAGAAGTTCATCATATATCGGAACTCTTATTGATGATTTGGTAACAAAGGATATTGATGATCCTTACAGAATGCTGACATCACGTTCTGAATACAGACTGCTTTTGAGACAGGATAACGCTGATACACGCCTTACTCCAATTGGTAAAAAAGTAGGACTGATTGATGATAAGCAATTTAAAGTGTTTACTGATAAACATGAGGCCGTCGAAAAAGAATTAATAAGAATTAAAGATGCTAAAATTTCGGCAACTGATGAAGTAAATTCTGTTCTTGCAAAATATAATGAGCATATTGAAAGAGGAATTAAAATATCAGAACTTTTGAAACGCCCGAATATTGATTATAAAGTTATAAAAGAAATTGATACTATGACTGCTTCTTTAAATATTCCTGTTGATGTGTCAGAACAGGTTGAAATTCTCGTTAAATATGACGGATACCTTAAACGTCAGGAATTTCAGGTTGAGCAGGCAGGAAAACTTGATAAATATAAAATTCCTGATGATATAGATTATACAAAAATTGACCATATATCTTCAGAAACAAAAGACAAATTAAATAAAATCAGACCAAAAACTCTGGCTCAAGCTTCACGTATAGGCGGGGTTAAACCGGCTGATATTTCTATTTTAATGGTAATGCTGGAACGTCATCAGATTGCACGTAAAGTCCTTCAGTAGGTTTCTTGTTAAATTTAGATTTTATAAATTTGACTGTATAACTTAAACCTTCTCCAATGTAAGTGCATATTATTATTGATACAAATGTATATAGGAATTTATATTTATAAATCTTATAGTACAAATTGGTCAATTCATTTGGCAGCTGGTTTAAACTTTTGCCATCTAAACAAAAAATTATTAACTGAATTAAAAAGATTACGAATTTATGGTTTGCCATTGTATGTAATGTGTTTTGCCCGATTTTTTCTATTAAACTGTTTCTGGTTATAAGCGGTGCAATAAGTTTTGAAATAAATATGACAAAATAAATTCCTGTGAAAGGGATGATAAACGGTGAAATGTTATGATGTATTTGAGCAAATATTAAACCTAAATTGACTTTTGTATTACATACTATATATGCAGCTATATGTATAGTAAAAACTATTAGTAATGTTTTGATATTGTATTTTATTTTTTTCTCTAATTCTGTTTTATATAAATAACCTGCATAAATATAGAATAAAGAAATAAGAGTTCTTATTAATACACGTGTAAATCCGTATGAAGATCCAAAATCATCTTTTGATATTAATATTGAAGTTATGGCAAGCGGCAAGAATATTACAATAGGAAAATAGTTATTTTTATTAATCTTTTTGCAGATAATCATTATTACGGCAAATACAATTAATGAAATTGCCAGTTGATAAATAAACCAGTTTGGAGAGCTAAACGAAAATGGCGTGGAGTCAATGGGAGATAATGTTAAATTTTTTAATGTCGGCAGTTTTCCGTACAGCCTGTCAAAAAGTATATAAACAGCAACTGTTATACCTCCATAAAATATGTGATATAAATAAAAAACACCTAAATATTTTACTGCAATTTTTTTTATAAACCCTGTAAATCTTATAAATATATCAGAATTTTCAATTAACTCACTTTTGAAAAAATATCCTGCTATAAAGAAAAAAAGAGGTATATGAAAGCTGTAATTTGTGAAGAAATCGCCAAATAAATTCCATTTTACATGACCTGCAACAATGGCAACAATGCCGATTGCTTTTGCAATATTCATTTCTTGGTTAAATGTTATAGACAAAATATCCTCTTTAAAAATAATTTTACTATTTATAAAATCATAAATATATTAATTTTACAATATCAAATACCATTTTTAATAACATACATGAACTCTATAATATTTAAAAAGGAGTTTTTGTGTGAACGAAAGTATTATAAAGAAGCAAGTAGGCGCCAGAATAAAAAAATATAGACAGATAAATAAATTTACCCAGTTTAAGCTGGGTGAGTTAATTGACATAAACCAAAGACAAATAGCCTTAATCGAAAGCGGTAAATCTTATCCTTCATTGTCTACTCTTTTGAAAATGACTGAAGTTTTTAAATGTAATTTATCAGATTTGTTTGCAGACGATTTGCAGCTGGATGAAATGCAATTAAAACAAAAGTTGAAAGATATGATAGAAAATGTAGATTATGAAAATTGTAAGCGTTTATATGGTGTAATAAAAAATTTTATAAATATATAAGCTTATGCATAAAGATTGTTATTACTTTTTTTTGTAAATTTTATATTGTTATTATTAAAAATTCTTTCGACGATTTGATCCTTATAATCTTTTACGTCTATATCTACAGTTCCGTAAACCCCTGTGTTTCTTATTTTGTTAAAAGTTGGTCTTGGATTATATACCCAAAAATTACTCATTAACATCCCGAGGGTAAGAACCTGTTGTCTTGATGTTGCTGAGCCTGTATCAACAGTATAAACACTTTTAAAAACAGGTTGTTCACTTGTTTTTTGTCTTTTGTATTGAAATTGTTGAGGATAATAGTTTACTGAATGTATTTTCATAGCTTTCCTTGGGTAAATATATCTTTTCCCTAAAATTATAAGTGGTGTAAAAAATAAAATTAATAGATGAAAGTAGTAAATTTATAAAAATTTACAATACAAAAGAGCAGTGTGTATTATAAATCTCAACATTGCAACTAAAAAACAGTTGCAAAAAATCCGTGAATAAGTTAAAATATAACTATGGCACGAATAGATAAATTATTAGAAAGACTTCTAAGCCTTCCCAGTGACATGACATGGGATGAACTGACAACTATAATGAACTATTTTGGTTTTACTGAACATAATAATGGAAAGACCAGCGGTTCATCCAGAAAGTTTTCTAATAATAAACAAAGATTTGTCCTTCATAAACCGCATCCTAAAAATGTTTGTAAAAGATATATGCTGCAAATTGTTATTAATGCCTTAAAAAAGGAGGGGTACATTTCATGAGTATTTCCAAAAAAACTTTAAGATATAAAGATTTTGAAGGTTCTATAGAAGTAGATTTAGAAGATGATTTACTATATGGACAAATCCTTTTTATTAATGACGTTATTACTTATGAAGGTGATAACATTTGTGAATTAAAAGAAGCTTTTAAAAATATGGTAGATGAATATATTAAATACTGCGAAGAATTAGGTATAAAACCTCAAAAAACTTATAGCGGTTCTTTTAATATAAGACCTGGTGCTGAAATCCACCAAAAACTGGTTCAAGATGCTGAAATAAATGGAATAACACTAAATCAGTTGATAAAAAATATATTTGAAGAATATTTTGCCAATAAGGAAACAAAAGAATTTCCAGTTAATTCTTATGCAGAGCAATCAAATTCATACATAGAAAAATATCTTTGCGGTAATAATAATTATTCTCAAACAAATTTATTCTGGAGTTTCAGACCTAAAGAAGTTTATATTTATAGAGGTAACAATATAAATACCCGATTATTTCCTAATGATAGGGACCATGTATATAGTATAATTAATAATTTAAAAAATAAAATAAAATAACAAATAAAATCTGAGCATTAGTGTGTTCTTTACCTAATGCTCAGATGATATCGTGTCAGGGGTTAAACCCAATCAAAGTTGTTTTGTTCATCAAATTTTGCTTTCCTTATTAGTAGTGGATTCAATAACATCTAATAGTGCTTTTATAGAGTTGCTATTATATTCAAATGTATTAATTAGTTTTCCAATTTCAACAATCATATTTGAATATTTTAATTTGATTTGAGTAAGCGAATTTATTTGTGTCGCATAAAACTCAAGAGATTTGTTGTACTCATTAATATCATTTTCTGCATTTTGTATTTCTTTTTTTAATTTTGATAATACAAAATGCAGATTATTTCTTTCATTTTGGCATTCTGCCAGTTGAGCTGCAAATTGGTTAGAACGAGCTAATGCATGTTCATATCTTTTATTCACCTCATTATCTAAATTCTTGCAGGCCAAATAAAAACCATAAAAAGGTGTCCACCAATATTTTTTTAATTCTTTTTGGTCATTGATTACTTGCTGCATTTGGCTTTTGGCAGCTTCTAATTGTTCTTTGCTTTTTTGTGTATCTTTTTCTAATTGGGTCAATTGTGCATCTATACCTGCAATTTTAGTTTTTTGAACAGCTATTTTATCATTTAGGTAATTAATTTGCGCAATAGTAAGCTCCCTTTCCTCTAATTGCTGTAATTGCTGCTGTTGTATAATGTACAGTTTAAGATTATAGAGTTCTTCATTGTATCTGGCAGCTTTTTGCATAGTTTGACCTGTGACAGTTAGTTGCTTTGCAACAACTTGATCGGTATAATCTTCATTAATCATAAACTCTTCTTGCTGCAATTTTGGTAAAAATGCTTTGACTAGAATTGTTACATCATCAAACTCTTTGTTAGCTTGTATTAGAGGCAAAGAATCAATATACTTTTGTTCTTTAAGCCTAAGTTCACTAAAATTATTTATACTTTTATTAATATCTGCTTGTTTTGCTTTTTTGTAATTTTCTGTAATGTCTTGAGCTTCTTGTTTAAATTTATCGACTTGTTTTGCAGAATTTTTTATATCCTGTATATATTTATCTAAATCATTGCTTTTACTTACAATCTGATTGTACATACTCAATGTTTCATCTGACATTGCAAAACAAGGATTTATAATTAATGCAAGAACTGTAACAATGACAAATTTAAAGATTTGTTTATTTATATATCTCATATTACTCCTTTACTTTGTTAAATTTGCATTGATTTCTTTTGAAACTTCTCCTGCAAGCTCTCTTGCTCTTTCCCACTGTTTTCTATGGTCTATTTCTGCAGTATGTTCCAGCAAGGTTTTTCTATAATTATCTCTTGTTTTATTAAAAGCCTCTTGATATTCAACGCTTATTATATTTAATGCAACCCAGTATGTAATATTAATAAAAAATATACTTACAAAATCAGATGTTTTGAAAATTTCTATATAATCTTCAACATCTTTAAAAACATCTACATTCTCTTTAAGGCTTTGAACTTCTTTAGTTAATTTCTCACAAAATTGTTCAACATTTTTCCAAAACAAGGCAATGTCAGAAAGATAAACTTTTACAAATCTCATGCTGTTAATTGCCATAACCAAAGATTCGCATACAACAGACAAATCTTTTACAACAGTAGTTGAATTAGCTATGCTGGCGACAATTTCTGCTAACTCTCTTTCAGCCTCTCTTCGAGCCTTTTCTGCATCTGCTTTATACTGTGAAATCTTTTCCAGTTGATTGTATAATTTATCATTTTTATCTTCATATTTTTGAGCTTGTTGATCTAATCTTTGTGCAGACTTGTCTAATCCGGCTGTAACCCCTGCTAATACTTTTAATGTAGCATCTTTTTGTGTTTTTGCATCATTTAACTTGTCTTCGTATTCTTTTTTTTGACGTATTAAATCATCTTTTTTAGATAACAATGCTTTTCTTTGTTCTTCTTTTTCTTGTTTTACTTCGTCTTCTGTTGCTTCATCATATTCTTTTTGTGTTTCTGCTATTTTTTGCTCAATATTTTTAATTTCGTTATCAAGTTTTGCTATTTCTTCTTCAGAATTTTTTATTGTTTCTTCATATTTTTTCACATCTTCATTATTTTCAGCATTATTGGCAGCAGAACTTTGTGATGAAGAGTTATTAGAAGGAGCTTGTTGTGATGCTTGCTGTGCTGCCTGTTCTTTTCCATTGTTTATAAGATTATTAGCTACACCTGATACTGCAGCAGAAGTGCTAAAAGCACTCAAAATTGGACCTGCTAATGCTGTAACTCCTCCTATAATTGTAGAGGCAAGTGCCATGCCAAAAGCTCGTTTTTCGTTTTTTTCAATTTGATTAGAAATTTTATTATACTCAGTTTCATAATTTTGAACTTCTTTGTCCAAATTCTCTTTAATTGAATTAAATGCCTCTTGTTTAGAAGTTAAAGAGGCTATTTTTCTTTTTGTGTATTCTTGTACAGCAATATCTCTGTCATTTTCGTTTATTACATCTTGAGTAATACGTTGAGCTTGCTTCTCTAATCTGTCAAACTCATTAGAAAGTTCATTTGCTGCAATATTCATGTCACTGGCAGTTTTTTTAATTTCACTAAGTTTCTTAGATGCAAGCTCTACACCGGCACTTTTATATAAAGGATTGGTAAGGAAACTATAAGACTGTTGAAATTTTTCGATAGCAGATCCGGTTCCTTGTTCAAATTTATTCATTACTACAACACTTTTGTCCAATGTATTGTTAAATTCATCACGTAATGTTTCTATAGATTTACTTAAAGAAATCCCGCTAATTGTTATTCCATTGGCAGTATCATCTACGGTATATCCTACTCCGGCTAAAGCATCATAAGAGATATTGAGCAATGGTACACATCTGTCCAAATTCTTAAAAAGTTCATCTAAGTTAATGTTTTGCAGAATTGCCTTTTTTGAATTTAATACAAGCGAAGAAGTTGCTTGTGGAATTTTTTGTATAGAATACTCTTCTTGTGAACCGTCTTCTAGACTAATAATAATTTTTTCAGGGCTTTCAACCTTAATAAGTGCATTTGTTTCTGTCATATTGCCTCCTTTCATTTTTATTTACCGTAGCCACCGTGTGCATTTCTATATTGACTTACAGCACCACTATGGGGTTTGCTGTGACAAATTCGAGTTAATAATTGCATTTTGCAAGTAGGTGTCCCTGACACATATGTAATTCCTTCAACATGGTGCCAAACATATCCATCAATACAGCCTTTTCTATCAAAAGATAATCCGATAACTTGATTAGCAGCCGCAAGAAAATCGTCTATGTAATTTCCTGTCATTTCAATTGTTATAGATACACCATTTAAGGAAGGATGAAATTGCTTCACGCTATCTGGTAGCGGAAGTTTAATACTGTCACTTGTTATTATCTGATATAATTGTGAATAACTTGAAAAATCAAATTCTTGAACAGGATCTTCAAGCATTTCAAAAAGGTAATTTTCTATTCTCTCATTTTTTATTAACCATCCATCTTCAGGAGTAAAAAATTGCCTACTATTTTCTAAATCTACTACACTGATTTGGTTTCCATTAATTTTAATCATTGTAAAATCTCCTTTCCTGCTATCTAGCAATTTGCTAATTGATAAGTTTATTATAAAAATTTTTGTTATTAAAATCTGGTAATTAATTATGACTTTTCACGTGTCATTAAAAGTGGCAAATTCAATTCATACAAAATATCGTTTATGCAGAATAGATTTTTTGCATTTTGAGAATTCTCAAATAAGTATTTAATTACCACATCAAAAGCAATAGATTCGGACAAAACATATCCTGCTTGTTGCAGTAAAAAATATATTTCCTCAGTTTCCAGCTCTAAAGATATAGCAAGAGCGAGTAACGAGGTTTTTGTCGGGTGATAGTCAGACTTAATATGTCTGTACATTCTATCGCTAATCAATGCTTTATCATATATTATTTTGTGTTGTTTACGGGAATTATAAATTAAATAATTTAGATATTTATTAAAATTATGACTTCTGTTTAGAGTAAAACCTGCTTTATTTGCAAGACTTTCTCTTTCTGTGTCGGATAGTTCAAATAATTTAGCAGCTGCATAAATTATATTTAATTTGAAGTTTTTTTGACTGTATGCTGTGAAGATTTTTCAACCAGTAAGCGATATACTGCTTCTTTAGCCCCATTAGTGCATAAACTTCCTCAATATTTTTAAGACCTTTTTCTTTTTTGAAAGTTTTTGCTAACCTTTTTAATGCCATAGGAAAACTTTCTTCAAGCTTAATCCCTCTTTCTTCTAACCATTTTTGTGCTTTTGAATCTGTCATTTTTCTCCTTTTATTTTTTAACAGTAATTTCCTGCTTTTTAAACAATAAACAATTCGTTATTTGGAAGAAACAACATAAATGAATAAGAACCTAATTCAACCCCTAAATATAGAAAAAACTCCGCTGTCTGTTCAACATTGGAACTTTTTATAAGTAAATTTTACAATGAAATAACAAATATTGTCAACTTATCAGTTTTTACTCAAATAGAAAATTTGAGTAAGATATCATAATGTATTATGAGAAATAACTAGCATAAACACAGTTAAACTTTAATTGTCCATTTAATATAATTTTATTATAATTATAAAAGCTTTTAACTGAATTAAACCTGTATTCTATTAGCATTTTTTTATTTTTTAAAGATTTTTAGAATTACAAAATTACAAATAAAAAGTTTAGGCTTAAAATATAATCAATATAATATTTTATGTGTAATATAAATAGTAATTTTGTGTAATCAATGTAATCTTGTGCTATAATTATCTCATGACACAGCGTACATCAGCATTGGAAGTATATTTTTATGCGACAAGCTCAGGTAATGAACCCGTTAGAGAGTGGCTGAAAAATTTATCTAAAGAAGATATGCGTACAATTGGTTTTGATATAAAAACCGTTCAATATGGTTATCCAATTGGAATGCCTTTAACTCGTGTTCTTCATGGCACTGGTGGCTTAGAAGAAGTTCGTTGTAATATTTCAAACGGCATTGCACGAGTTATTTTCTATGTCGAAGATGACACAATGGTTCTTTTGCACGCATTTATAAAGAAAACACAAGAAACACCAAAAAAAGAATTAGATATTGCAATCAAAAGATATAAAGAACTAAGTAAAAGGTAGGGTATTTATCAAGATTGCATAACTTAATATAATTTAATATTTCTTAAAACTTATGCTTTTTATTGTATCATGTAAGCAATGAGTAAAAAATTCTAGGTACTAATATTGGCAGATAATGAAAATGACAGAAGTGGACTATACAGTTTGTCAGGCTTTGCTTACCAAATAAAAGTCTTTTTTTATTATGTAATGCTATTAAAAGATGAACATAGTTCTATAGAATTTGAATCATTAGATGATATTGCTATTAAGAATATAGAAAAATTCGACAATTATGATACAACCTTTATAAGTAAAATTGAAAATAAAAATACTAGTTATCAAATTATTCAAGTCAAGTATACAAAAATAACTGAAAAGAAAACTAAAGATTTGATGCTACGGTGGGTGTTAGCTTTAAAAAATCATTCTAATATTAAAAAGTTTATGCTATTTACAGATGAAAAATATTCGAATGAAAATTTTATTAACGAAATATCAGCAAAGGAATTGTATAGATACGCAATAAATGCTAAAAAAGAAAAATCGAATTCAATTAAAAGTAAGATAAAAACATTATTTTTTACAAATGGTACTTATAGAGATTTTTATAAGTTATTAAAGAAAATAAAAGATAATGCATATTTTATAAGTAATAATGAGCTTGAGGATAACATAAAATCAGTTGCTAGTAACCATTTTAAAAGAAAAGCTGTACCTGAACTTGTTTATTGTGCTAGATTAGCATCTGCTTTAAAAGACATAACTTATAAAATTTTGGAAAAGGCCTTATTGAAAGAGCCTTTTATTCTAAAATTAACAGAATTAAACAAAATTGAAGAAAAAATAATACAAGATACAAATGAAACAATGCCAATTCCATTATCTTATGCAGAATTTAAAAAGATAAACTCAATTGACATAGATTCTTACACGAACCAAAGGGAATATAAACAACTTCAATATTGCGAATTACCATTAACAGGAATCAAAAGAAACTTACAACAATGTTGTTATTATATAGATTTTAGACATAGAGTTCTTGCAATGGATAATCATAAAAAGATTGCCGATATTGAATTACAATCATATGAAAATTTTGAAAGAGTACAAGAAACATTAGCATACAATAATAATGATACCCCTCGCAATAGATTAGACGAAACTCAGAAAATAAGAAATGAAATAGTTTCAACGCCAGAGCTTAGTTTCGGAACATACATCTATTTAACAAAAGAGAAAGAAATAGTAGGAGAAAATCAAATTTCTTGGAAGGATGAAGATGAATAGTTTAGAAAATGAAGCAGAAGCAATACAATTAAGCATATATTGTGATATTATATGTCAAATATTATTTTTGCATAGGAATATTTCCGTAAATAAACTATTACCAATTGCGTACTTACTAAAAAAATATAATTTATACAAGAAAGCATATACAGCACAGGATTCTAATGACTTGGCATACAAACTTATATCACTGCTAAATGGAAAATATTCTGATTATTGTCAAAATCTTAAAATCATAACAAAAGCTTTACATCTTTTGTTATTAAATGGGAATATTACCCTAGAATCTGGATTTTTGTTCTTTTTAGAACGGAAAGACAATGCAAAAAGTTTTTTGTATGATGAAAACACATTCTTTTATAACGCAATTGAAGAATGTAGAAAAATGCCGGAAATTCAGTTTTTAAAGGAGATTTTACAGAATGTTTAAGATAATAGAGTTGACATTTTATAATTATTTAGAAGAATCATACAGCTATAAATTTGTTTCAGGCGTAAATTATTTTAAAGGTGAAAATAATTCTGGTAAAACAGTTTTCTATAATTTAATTGATTATATGTTAGGTTCTAGCAAAGAAATTAAGAACGAGGAATGGTATAAAAATGTAAAAAAAATCACAATGAAAGTTCACAATAATAGTGTTTCATATATTTTAACTCGAACCAAAAATAAAGATGAGAATTATTTTACAGTAGAAGGAACTACAAATTTTGAATCAATGCAATCTATTTCTTATAGAGAATATAAAATAAGACTAGAAAGTATTTTTACTCCGAATGAGTCATTATTAAATAATATTAAAATATTTACTGGGCAGGAATTAACATATAGAACTTTTACAATATTTAATTTTTTAGGGGAAAAGCGACAAGGTAATATTCAAGACTTTTTGGATAAAGGTCGAGATATAGAATATTCTGTAAAACTTCCTTCTTTATTAAATTTTATATTTAATAAGAATTTAAAAAGAATTTTTGAATTAGAAACAAAACTTGAAAATTTAGAAAAAGAAGTAAAAAAGTTAGAACTAAAGAAAAATCAATATGATTTTATTGCTAAAGAAATAAATAACAATATTATAATTTTAAACTTAAATATGCAGTATAATGGCAAAAATGCAGAGTTAGTAAAACAAAGACTTGAACAATATAAGTTAATGGAAAAAGATACGAAGTCAGTTGCTATGAATACTAAAAATATAACTGAACTCTCATTAATGCTTGAAAATATTGATGAACAACTTAAAACATATCAAAGTTATAAACAGGGTATTAAAGATATTGAAAAAGAGAGCAATAATAGAAAAAAGCTGTTAGTTGCTTTAGATAATATCTTGAAAAACAATGATGAATACAGCTATTTATTTGATTCAATAAAAAAACTTTTGAATGAATTAAATACTACTATTTCATTTAGTCAAAGTTCAATTTGTGACAAAACGATTGATACACTGCAGAAACAAAGGGAACTTATTAAAAATGAAATTAAGAAAAATGATGCTAAATTTAAACTTTATTCTATACAAGAAAAAGAAAAAGCAGTAATTTTGCTCGAAAATTACCTAAAACAAAATGTTGTTGATTCTAATGAGGAATTAGCAGAAAAACTCTCAAAAATTAAAACTATAAAAGAAGAACTGCTTGAGCTTAAAAACAAGGACGATTTAACTAAAATCAACAATCTATCTAATTATATAACAAATTTATATAGTTTAGCAAAAGATGTTTCTGATTTTGTAAAGATAGATACTGATAAATCTAAATTTAAAATTAGGTATCTTAAAAAAGGTAATATTTTACAGCCAGAAATTGAAGAACTACAAATTGTTGAAAAGGGTGACAATAAAGAAAAAATTCAACAATATGTCTTAACAAATTACTATACAGGCAGTATGGCTAGGCATACATTAATTCAAATCTGTGGTTACTTTGGCTTTTTAAAATTACTAATAGAAAATGGGGAATATCCTTTAATCCCAATATTTGTTGGTGACCATTTATCAAAACCATTTGATGAAAAAAATATTAATGCATTAGGAGCAATATTAAACAAAGCAATACAGGATATTGGAAAAGACAATATTCAAATCTTTTTATTTGATGATGAAGAAGCATCCAAATTAGCACTTAATGCTAATAAAACTAATAACTTAATAGAATATGACAAAAATAATCAGAAAATAAAAACAGGTTTCATACCTTTTTATAAAACTCTTTAAATACTTATCAAATCAATAATACAAAGAGTTATGCAAAAGATAGCACAATCTTTTTACCAAGATATTTGGCTACTTTTTCAATAGTATGCAAAGTGATTGAAGTATTTTCGGGGTCTAAAATACGACAAATAGCGGTTCTTGATGTTTCAAGTTCTTTTGCTAAACGATTGACTGAAATATTATCAGCTTTCATTTTTTCTTCTAGTGCATATGCTATAACTCGTTTTAAAGCAACAGCTTCTGACTCTTGAAGTATATCTTCTTCTTCAAGAAAACTGTCAAAATTTGAACCTAATTTCTTTTTATCAATCATGGTAATTATTCCTTTATTTTATATTGTACCAAAAAAGGTGCAATACTTCAACCCCTGTATTTAATATTTGTTAAAACAGGCAAATGAGCTTGTATATCAACGGTTTACACCCGTATTTATTTAAATTATAATAATAAAAATGGCTAAAAATTGAGAAAATTCTCTTTATTTAGCAGTTTTGTGCTACAAATTTCAGTTTACTCAATTCAGATTGTATCAGATTAAACGGAATTAAGGCTTTAAATATATTTATATATAAAAGTATTTTCAACTTAATCACGGTTAATCAGAAATAAACGAGGTATTTTATGGATTATTTAAAGCAATTTATCTCAAAACTACATAATTTAGATAAGGCAAAACGGATAAATGAAGTATTTAAGGACTTTTTGATACTTTGTACCTGTTCATTGGCACAGCCATTTTATAGAAGTGATAAAATTGAACAAAGGTACTTAAATACTGTAAAACAATATAAAAAAGAGCAAGCAGAAGAATTTTCAAAACTGCTTGCTCTTTTAGTTATGGCACTTGAAGAAAAACATCAGGATTTTTTAGGTCAGGTTTATATGCAATTAAATCTAGGTAATGTCGCTACTGGTCAGTTTTTTACACCATATCATATAAGTAAATTGATGTCAGAGATAAATTTTATTGAAATTGAAGACAAGTTGAAAGACCAAGAATTTATAACACTTTCAGACCCATGTTGCGGTAGTGCCGGTATGATTATTGCATTTGCTGAAACTATTAAGAATAAAGGGTATAATTACCAAAATCAATTATATGTAGAGGTCATTGATATTGATGAAATGTGCTTTATGATGGCATATATTCAGCTATCGCTATTGGGCGTTGGAGCAAGGGTGATTCATGGGGATAGTTTAACTTTGAATTTTCATAAGGTGCTTTATACTCCGTTCTATTTTGTTAATGGGGTTGGTTGGAAGTTGAAACTACAAAATAAAGCTGGTAATAATGCATTACCGCAAAATGTTAATAATAAACAGCTTACTTTATTTAATTTTTAAATAAAAGGAGTAAATTATGAAAACATATAAAGCTGTAATCGTACCAACAATCAGCGGTGGCAATATTGAAGTTAAAGTATCAGCCAATAGTACAAGCCAAGCTATTGGAATAATTAAAACACTACCATATTTCAAAAGTTTTGTAAGGCAACCTATGCAAGAAGATACAAAAGAAAATAATCTGACAATTGTTGCTGATTTAGTCAAAAAAGCTAATGCAAAGAACCAAGCGGAATTAGCAACAATAGATTAACTACAAATCCAAACTCAAATAAACCTCATCCATTTGTTCTTGTGTAATGCCGATATATCTCATTGTTATATTAGGAGCGGAATGGTTGAATAGTTTTTGAATTAAAGTTATATCATAACCGTTATTATAAGCATGATAGCCAAATGTTTTTCTTAGAGTATGCGTTCCGATTTTTTCTTTTATACCTATTGACCTAGCAACATCATTTAAAATTCTATATGCTTGTTGACGTGTTAAAAAGCCTTTATTCTTACGTGATATGAATAAAGGCTCATTTTCTATGATGGTTCTTGTCGTTAAATATTCTTTGATTGCAGATTTTGCGTTGTCGGAGATTGGAAAATCTTTATATTTGTTTGTTTTCTTTTCTCTTAGCCTTATACGGTCTTTGGGTTTACCTTTTTCACTAACATCACAAATTCGTAGCAGAAGTAAATCACTTATTCTTAATCCAGAATTTATACCTAGAACAAATAAACAGTAGTCACGTAGACTTTGTTGTTTTAAAAGTTTTTTGATTGTTTCAATCTGCTTTAAATCCCTGATAGGTTGGACAAATTCCATAGATGACACCTCTCAAATTCAGTAATACCAATGTTTTATAATATATTAATATTATAATTTGAGTAAATTTCTATGTACACCTTCTTATTTACGCTTATTAACAAAGGTATTGGAATTTAATCGGGGTAATAATCAGCAATATTTTAACCAATGTAACACAATATAATTTTGTATTATTCAAAGACAAATAAATCTTTAGCAGAAATTTCAAGTGCTTCTGCAATTTTTAAAATCATTTTGAGGTTAGGATACTTTTCTGCTCTTTCTATTTTGCCAATATAAGAGATATCACAACCAACTAATTCGGACATACGACTTTTGTTATAACCTTTTGTTTCTCTGTATTTCTTAACATTCTTTGCAAATTTTTCGCAATCAACCTCTATCATATTATTATTGTGCTATAATACTCTCAGTCTAGTGTTGACCTACAGTCTACTTATAAATTTTGTTACAGCTAATAGTGATGAATTATTACAGAGCTGTAAAAATAGGAAAGGAATTTTATGTCAAATGATGAACAAATGAACAGGTTATGTGATTTGTGGATGTCGTGTGCTCTTGATGAGTTAGAAAAGAAAATTGAAAAATTCAACATTTTTGCAGCCTTAAAATTAGATAATGCAGAAATTAGGCATTCAAATTTTCTCGCATGGTTAATGAATCCACGAGAAAGTCATAACATAGGTGATTATTTCTTAAAAGTATTTTTAGAACTTTCAATGAAAGATTATATACAGGACAATAGAATTGAAATTAATCCTGTTGATATATTAGGTGCAAGATACTGGGACTGTGAGATAAGACGTGAGTATAAGAATATTGATATATTAGTTATTAATCCTGATAATAAATTCCTTTGTGTATTAGAAAATAAAATTTGGTCAGGCGAACATGATGAACAACTAGAACGCTATGCACAAGTTGTAAATAAAGAATTTGCTGACTACAAGAAGTTATATTTATTTTTAACGCCTGCTTCTACAGTAACAGAGCCGCTTCTTGAACGTAAATGTCAAGTAGATAATCAAGAGATTTGCACATATTATATTCAAATTGGATATGAAAAAGTGATAAAAGCTCTTGAAAAAACTCTGCAACATAGGTCAAGTATTATGGCAAACGGAGTACAAATATTTATTAAACACTACAAAAAAATGGTAGAAAGGAATATTATGGGAAAAATTGATAAGGATATTTTAATTTCCTGCAGAAGAATTTACAGGGAACATAAAGAGGCTATTGATTTAATTAATAGTTGTTCTAACATTACTGATGAATTAACAGAAAACATACAAGAACTATTTAGCGAAGACTTAGAATACTTATCTGATGGTATGTTTGCTCTCAAAAAAATTAAAAATGCAGAAAAATATCAAATAGGAAATAGTAAATATGGTAGGGATATCGTTTTATTACAACTGGAAAAAAATAAGGGTGAGTATTGTTTTTGCATAAATGTTGTTACTCCGGAAAACGGTTACGAAATTGGTAGAAAAAATATTATTGAAAAAATTGAAAATGAACTTCAAATAAAATTTAATAGCAATAAACAAGAAAGCTGGCATTATTATAACAAACCTATAATCACAGAAGATGAATACTATAATTTTGATGACTTAGAAAACGCAAAACAATTTTTGAAATCCAAAATTGATGACACTAAATTCATTTCTACTTTATATTTGTTACTTAATGAACAAAACTAATATGTTTTAACTTGATTGTGGTAATATTAGTACATGAAAAATGTACGGCTATTCCTTTGTGTTACTAGAAATTTAGAGTTTACAGGGTTGAAAAAAGCTGATAAAGAGGATTTGTATTTTAACTATCCTATTATTATCCGCAGACCCAAAAGTTTACCGAAAGATTGTGAGAGTTATTGTGCTCTATACAAATGTTGCAAAAATATGCCATTAAAAGACAGGCAAATAATATACAACAAAGTGTTGTTCAAGTTATCCATTAAGCAATATTTTATGTTCTGTGCATTGCTGCTTTGGGGTGAGATTGATGAAAAAGAATTTAATAAGATTGATTTTAGAACAGGTCGTTGTCGCAAACCGAATCAAAAAGCCGCAAGAAATTTAGAAAAAAGTATTAATATTTTAAAACGAGAAATAAAGAAAAAAATTAAAGCTGCCTCTAGAGCTGTTTTTGATGAAGAAAGTTATAAAGACGATTTCATTAATAACCTTGCAGTGTTTGACTCTTGGACAAGAATTGCTATCTGCAAGTATAGACCTGCTCTTTCACCTTGTTACCTTGAAAAAGTATGTAAACAGAATATCTAAGTCTATATTTGTGTCGCTAAAAAATTTAACAAAAATTAGCCAAATCTCTTGTGCAATAAGTGTTTTATGTGATATTTATTTGCAATATTTTTTCATTTATAAACTTATAAAAACCTTTAAAAATTTGTCGCTAAAAATTATAAAAAAATACGGCAATGTAACTATTATAACTGGGTTTTAACCATTTTTAATTTTTTAGTTTATTATAAAAATATAAAACAAATGAGAGACACCTAACGGCATCTCCCACGATTTTTAAAAGCAATAGTATTATACTATAAAAATTTATGATTGAGAAGTTATTTAGGCTCCATTTGTTAAGAGATACTTATAAAACAAAAGGAGAAAAACATGCAAAAAATGTGTTTTCAAAATTGGCAACACTTTGCCACATTCCCTTGTAAGGGAAATTCAAAAATCCCCGCAACACGTAGCGGTTTCAAAGATGCTCAATTCGGGCAAGATGTCTCAGCTATGTTAAAAGCAGGTTACAATGCTGCAATGGCTTGTAAAAAATCAGGAGTAATCGTTATTGATATTGATTACCATGATGAAAAATCAACAGCAATGGACGACTTAAAGGCTTTAGAAGTTGAATTAGGGGCTAAATTACCTCGTACTTTAACACAGTCTACTGCAAGCGGTAACGGAAGACATCTAATTTATTCGTCAAAGGGGATTACTGCCCCTTGTGGGAAAATCGGTCAATTTTGTGATGTCAAGTATAATGGTTACATAATGATTGCACCATCAGTCATTAATGGTAAACAATATGAAATTATTGACGGAGTTGACGAAAACGGAAACTTTATTATCGCTGAATTGCCGCAAACGTGGTTGGACTACATTAATAAGGATATTCCAAGTAATAAAGGACAAACTCGTAATCTTCCCAATTCTGATAAAAAGCGTAAGATTTATAAAAATCTCAATATTGAACAAATGTTCAACAACTGTGCTTTCTTGCGTTATTGCAGAGATAATGCAGATTGCTTATCAGAACCAGAGTG
>ULOI01014274.1_pt1 | contig 20797 bp, 15 predicted proteins | sample 1952231 | NCBI WGS metagenome assembly ULOI01 (sample SAMEA4835593, study PRJEB28245) | human gut metagenome | biome: gut microbiome; material: fecal sample | place: Denmark | collected 2008
CCCCTATTCCACATCTTATCTTCTGCTTTATCTTTGCCAGCATCTCCATCAACACTCTCATCATAAATCTTCTGAAACTCTTCATAAAGCTCATCACCATCCAGCTTTATCCCCAGCCTTTTCATTGCATCCGAGAACAACCTTATGCTGCCACTTACATCAGCAATATCGAATCCAAATATATCAGCCTTATCAGAATCACTGACATTTTCATAACCACCAAACTCTGATATTCTCCTGACAATCCAGCCAACTTTATCTATAGGCTCTTTTTCTTCAGGTTCCACAAATTCACTTTTACCTGTTACATCAGTTATACTTTCGTCCATTCTTGTCACATTCTCATCAGACAGATTGTGAACCTTTGACATTTCTGTTCTTTCTAAATCTATCTGTTGTTTACCGGCAACATTAATTTGCTCCTCTTGTCCATTTCCATTATTATGGCTATTAGCAGGCTGATTCATTACAACAACATCTCTCTCCGACTCAACAACCGCTTTCGTTGTTCTCTCAACCAGCATATCCTTCTCCATCCCCGGTATCTCAATTTCCTTATCACCAACAATCTCTTCATCCTCCGAGACTGTATAATAAGCCGTATACAAATCCTCTTTCATAATGCTATCAGCAAGCTGTAACTGCCTCTTAACATCCATTTTCTCCGATTTCAGCTCATCCAGTTCTTCCTGCACTCCAACATGCCACACCTGATATTCCCGATACTGCTCATCTGTCTTAATCCTGCGTTTCCTGCTGAAGTTTTCCTTATATATCTCCCGCTGTCTGTCATCAATCCGCTGCATCTTTTCCTGCTGTTCGCTCCGGTACTTCACAAGTCCCGCAACATCCTTGATATCATTATTCATAAGCAGCAGATACTCGTCCTGCAGCTGATGAAACCTCTTCAATTCTTCCGTATATTTTGCCCCACCAACCACAAATCGTTTCTGCTCTACAATTCTCAGCCTATATAGTTTTGCATAAAATCGTTTCTGGTATGGTGATAACTTCGCCCTGTGCAATCCTCTTATATCCGACGAATAAAAATAAGGCTTTGTCATCCAAGGCATATCTACATAATGTCTCAGCTTGTCCTCTGCAAACATTTCATCCATCTTTGCCAGACTATGATAATATTGAAATCCCGGTGCCTGCACCTCCATCCACGCATTCTTCCTGAATACATATCCCAGACTTCTCATCAGATACCTGAAATGTTCCACATTTCCTGCCGCATACGCACACATCTTAGCATCACGAAGTATAATATCTTTCATCGACATTTCCTTTTCCCACTGGTCTCTACTGATATTCTTAGGGTTTCTGCTGTACTCTGCCGGCATGATAGCAAGTCCCAGCTCATCACAATATTTATTCGTAATCGGTTGCAAATGATTCTTCCAGTTTCCTTTCGGTGAATTATACTTTTTCCCGGTTGTTACACTTACACTGTTCCATATTAAATGACCATGCATGTGTTCCCTGTCTGTATGAACCGCAAATACAGCTTCATAATCATCCCCAAGTACATCCTTCGCAAAATGTTCCAATACATACATCGCCTGTTCTGCCGAAACCTTCTCCTCAGGTGAGAAAGAAATAATCACATGATATCCTTGTCTGTTACCTGTCTTGTGAAATATATTCTTTGTTTCTACCATTTGCTCAAATGCAGTATCCGGCAGGCAGTTGATACTGCCCACTAGAACACATTCTTCTGTCTTGTCTGGATTTTGGATATACCGTAATGCATTTTCCAGATGTGATGCCGGATTTCTTCCTTTTGATTCCTTTATATTCAGGATCTTTGTAATCGCCATGTCTCCAGCATCTCCCTGAATAAACTTTTGATTTCATCAAGACTTCTCTGCAACTTATCAATATCGCTGAAGTACAGTTCTCCTTGTGTATTTCCAAGTCTAACTGCCTGATTGATATTATTTGCAATACCAGAAAAAATCCTGATAACTCTTGCCCTGTCCTCTGGATATCGAAAGTCAACATTACCACCTAACCGAATCAATTCCCTCACATATTCACTTACAGTCTTTCCGCTTTTTCTAACTGCTTCATCCAGAATATCCATATCCTTCTCCGACAGTTTCACCGAAATCTTATAGTCTTTCCTATCAGACTTATATCTTCTCTTTCCATCTGCCATAGTCAAATCCCCTTTCGTGTCTTAAAAAAGCTGTCTTAAACCAATTTCTTTTTATCTGTCCCATGTCTTTTCATCCTTTCTAAAAGTTGTGTTCATAGGTTTTGCAAGATGCGGAAAAGGTCGGACCTTTTCCCGAAAAAATATAAACGCATCAGCGTTTACATAATTTTTCGTCTTGGCAGGAGCACCTGCACCCTGTATATGATATGTGGTGGTTAATGTACCACCACGATTACTGATATGATGGTTGAAGTTCCACCAGAGTTGTAAAGTGATGGCACTTTTTGCCATCACTTTGCTGTTTTAGTAGCATTTTCCGCCACCACTTTTCCATTTTGATGGCACATTCCGCCACCATGACTTTTTTCCTCTGATTTTAGTGGGGGCACTTTTTGACGGCACTTTACTATTTTGACGGCGCTTTCTGCCCCCACTTTTGCATTTTGACGGCACTTTTTGCCACCACACTTTTTCAGCTTTGATTTTAGTGGGGGCACTTTTCGCCCCCACTTTTATGTTTTGACGGCGCTTTCTGCCCCCATTTTCGTGTTTTGGAGGCGCTTTTTACCCCCACACCGGTTTCACCTATTCAGTTGTCTCTTTCACCATTACATCTGCATCCGACATCACATTTTCTGCTATCTCAGCACCATCTTCTGGCAATCCATTTGTTTCAGGCGGTATATCCACTTCATCCTGTTCACTTATCACAGAATCCCCTACTGCCGCTTCATAATCCATTTCTTCTGCAACCTTGATCCGATTACGCTGCGGCTCATAATCCGGATTGTAATAATCTTCGTAACCATAGATTTTCTGTTCAAAGTACTTCCTTGGACATTTGCCCCGCATGGTGAAATAACCTTTTGCCTCAAGCTCTGCATTATATTCCTTTATAATTGCATATGCCTTTGTCATCCCGATACCAAGCATCTGACTTATCTCACCTGCATCTATAAATGCTTCCTTTATACCTTTCATACAGCTCCTCCATTCGTAAATTGTTATCTTAAGTACGTTTTTCATAAATCAGCTATCTTATTCTTTATTTAATCCGCACTTCTAATTCGTTTTTATAATAATATTCTTTTCAAAATATGTCAATAGAATTTTTAAATAATACGCACTTGCAATTCGTTTTATCTTATGATAAAGTATTCTTACAATCACATAAAAGTCACTTGCTGATACGCATTTCATTGATTGTCAGATGATTACGCATTTTAGCAACGGACTATTTCATAATAAGGATGGTGAACAAAATGGCTTACTCTGATTCCATGAAACTGAATATGTCTTCTCCTGAAGAAATCGGAAAGGCAATACAGAAACGGCGCAGAGCACAAAAGATTACACAGAAAGAGTTCGCACAGCGGCTGGGTAAATCAGAACGTACTATTCAGAAATATGAATCTGGTGAAATACTGATGAAGATAGATGTTGTAAAGCAGATTGCTAATGAACTGAATGTTCCCTGGCAGGAGCTTTTATCATCAGAAGACACCAATGTTTCTGATAATAATACTACATCTGAATATCCTGCCTGTGAATTTAATACAATGTCAGATGTTATCAATGCTCTGTTTGCCATAACAGAACTTACAGATTTTTCATTTGAACTTACTAACACTAAACCGCCTGAAAGCCCTGAATGGACTGCTGGTATCAGTGTTAATGGTAAGGGCAGTGGAAAATATGATGCAGATTTCTGTCTCTTTATGGAAAGCTGGATAGAAAAACAGCATATGCTGCAGGCTGGAAGAATCACTCAGGAAAAGTTTGATTCGTGGAAAGCTGATATGTTAGCATATTACAAAGATACTCATCTTGACAGATAAGCACATATTTGAAAATGAAATAGACCAAAGATTCATTACTTGCGTAAAAAAAGCTCCGGCACAATCCTTCTCGCAAAAGGAAATACCGAAGCTTATGTAAGTGACTTGCCCGAAGGCTTTATAATCACCCTAGACAAGTAGATTATATCATAGCCTTTGGATAATTGCACAACAATTTTTACAAAAGGAGATGATATTTATGCCAGCATACAAAGATAACAATACTGGTAACTGGTTCGCCAAGTTCTATTATACGGACTGGCAGGGAACCAAACAGCAAAAGTGGAAAAGAGGTTTCGCCACCAAAAAGGAAGCCTTGGCATTTGAAAGGGATTTCTTGGAAAAGCAATCTGCTAACCCAGATATGACTCTGCAGAATCTCTACGAACTTTATATGGAAGATATGACAGCAAGATTGAAGCCTTCCACGATTCTGACCAAGAAAAACATTTACAGGACTCACATTCTCCCATTCTTTGGCAAGAAGCCTGTCAATGAAATAAAGGCATCAGATGTGAGGCGGTGGCAGAATCAGCTAATGAATTCGCCTAAAGGATACTCGAAAACTTATCTTAAGACAATTAACAATCAGCTTACATGTCTCATCAATTATGCCAAACGCTTTTATGACCTTAACACGAATCCATGTGGCAAGGCAGGAAGCATTGGTCAGGCAAAAGCTGATGAAATGGACTACTGGACTTATGATGAGTATATCTCATTCCGCGAAGGTGTAAGGGATAAGCCACTTTCCTATCTCTGCTTTGAAGTCCTGTATTGGACAGGTATACGAGAAGGCGAGCTGTTAGCACTGACATCTGCTGATATCGACTTTGATAACAAGCTTATTGATATTAACAAGACTTATCAGAGGCTTCAGGGCAAGGATGTCATCACAACTCCCAAAACGAGAAAGAGCAAACGAAAAGTTCCGATTCCAGACTTTCTCTGTGACGAGCTAAGGGAATTTATCTCAACCAGATATATGATTACTCCCGATGAAAGACTGTTCCCTATAACAAAATCCTATCTCTCACACGAAATGATAAGAGGCTGCAAAAACACAGGCGTGAAAAAGATACGAATCCATGACATCCGTCACTCACACGCCAGCCTTCTCATAAATCAGGGCTGTGATGCATTAATCCTTGCAGACAGGCTTGGACACGAGAAAGTATCCACAACGCTGAACACATACTCCCATCTGTTTCCACATAAACAACAGGAGCTTGTGAACAATCTGGAGCAACTGGCAGCTGCAGCAAGTGTTACACCAACACCAGAACCACCAGATGGAAATCCATTACTTGAAGCAGCCGGAATATCTTACAACCATACAGAAGTATCTGATACAGATACTTCCACAACAAATGCTATAGCAGTAAATCTTCCATATGGTCCAGCACCATTAACAGAAAAAAAGACATCTGCCAAAATCATACAGATGCCTCAAAGAAAGATAATTTAACACAAACCTACACTGATTTGCCACCGAAACGATGTGATACAGAGTAGTTGCTATTAGTAGCAAAATAGTAGCAGAGCAAAAGAAAAAGTCTCGGAAGTCGCTTGTTTAGCGGATTCCAAGACTTGTGGCTCTTACTCAAACTCAATCGTTCCCGGTGGCTTACTAGTCAGGTCATAGAATACCCTATTAACCCCACGCACCTCGTTTATAATTCTACTCATAACTGTCTGGAGTACCTCAAATGGTATCTCGGCACTTTCGGCTGTCATAAAGTCAATTGTATTGACTGCACGAAGTGCAACTGCGTAGTCATAAGTTCTTTCATCACCCATAACACCAACTGAACGCATATTAGTGAGGGCTGCAAAGTACTGGTTTGGCATCCAGGCTGGTGCCTTGCCATTTTCTTTCTTGTAGGCTTCTACTGCCTTGTCTACTTCTTCACGGTAGATGTAATCGGCATCCTGTACGATACGAACCTTGTCGCCTGTTACTTCGCCAATAATTCTTATTCCAAGTCCTGGACCTGGGAATGGCTGACGGAACACAAGATGTTCTGGTATGCCAAGTTCAAGACCAGCCTTACGTACTTCATCCTTGAATAAATCACGGAGTGGCTCAATAATCTCCTTGAAATCAACGAAATCTGGAAGACCACCTACATTGTGATGTGACTTGATTACCGCTGATTCACCGCCAAGTCCACTCTCTACAACGTCTGGATATATAGTTCCCTGTGCAAGGAAGTCAACTGCACCAATCTTCTTGGCTTCTTCCTCAAACACACGAATGAACTCTTCACCGATTATCTTTCTCTTAGCCTCTGGTTCAGTAACACCTGCAAGCTTAGAGTAATATCTTTCCTGTGCATTTACCCTTATAAAGTTAAGGTCAAACTGTCCTTCTGGACCGAATACACTTTCAACCTCATCGCCCTCATTCTTACGAAGAAGACCATGGTCTACGAATACGCATGTAAGCTGCTTTCCAATAGCTCTTGAAAGAAGACCTGCTGCCACTGATGAATCAACTCCACCAGAAAGTGCAAGTAATACTTTACCATCGCCAACCTTTTCACGTATTTCCTTAATAGTATTCTCTACAAATGCATCCATTTTCCAGGTTCCAGCACATCCGCATACTCCACGCACAAAGTTGTGAAGCATCTTAGTACCTTCCTGTGTATGAAGAACTTCTGGATGGAACTGGATTGCATAGAGGTTCTTTTCTGAACACTCTGCTGCTGCCACTGGACAGTCTGCTGTATGTGCAATTATCTTAAATCCTGGAGCAACCTGTGAAATATAGTCAAAATGGCTCATCCACACGATAGTCTTTTCTGAAACATCTCCAAATAAAGCACTGCTCTTATCAACAAATGTCTCTGTCTTTCCATACTCTCTTACTGGAGCTTTCTCAACCTTGCCGCCAAGAACGTGCTGCATAAGCTGAGCACCATAACATAATCCAAGCACTGGAACACCAAGTTCAAAAAGCTCTTTAGTACAAGTAGGTGAACCTTCTTCATAGCAGCTATTCGGACCACCTGTAAGGATAATTCCTTTAGGGTTCATCGCCTTAATCTGCTCAAGAGGTGTTTTGTAAGAATATATCTCACAATATACGTTACATTCACGGACACGACGTGCAACTAACTGATTGTACTGTCCGCCAAAGTCAATAACTATAACCTTTTCCTGATTCATATTGTCCCTTTCCTAATCATAAGTTTGCGTTGAAGATATATTTTATATGCATTTCTATACTTTAATCAGCCAATCATAAAAAATATCCTGACACAATGTGCATATATAAATAATATGCACATATATAACATACACATATATAACATATACATATATAACATATACATATATAATATTATAATATATACATATAACACACATATATTAATTAGATATTTTACATAACAATTTATGTATAGCAATTTACAGCTTTTATTGTTTTATATTTCTTTCCATTGCTTTTAAAGTATATATCAGTATATATAACACATCTACAACTCATATATACATTTATTATAGTAAACAAGCGGTATAATGACAAGCATATTCTTCAATCTTTATTACAATCCATACAACACAACCTCCTATTATTAATCTGTTGTATGCTTATACCGCTTAATTTCAGATTTATACAGCTTTATATTTCCATAAGGAACTCGTCTACATATTTCCTCATATCGTCAAATTCTGCATTAACCTCAGGTACATCAGACTTAAAATCCAGCAGTTTATATACATAACCTTGTTCCTTGGCCTGTCTATAACTTTCTTTATACACAAGTTCAAAAAGCAGTGATATATGCCCTACTATATGGTCAACTGCACTCCTTCTTACACTTTTAAGTACTGTTTCCTTCTTATAAAAGCTCTCAAGTACTTCTTTGGTTATAATTCCATTCTTAAGCTCCTCTGTTGTTACATCATATATAATCTCCATAGGAATATCTGCATTTATCTTAAATATGTCAACCTTATCTGCATCACGCAGTATATCACAAAACATACGCTGTCTTTCGGTGAGAGCTTCTTTTACACGATACTTATTATGCTGTCTTATTGCCATTTCAAGAAGTCCTGTATCTTTATTGTGGTGCTCATTATTTTTTATTATCTGCTCATCATCGACAGCCGTTGCATCATTATTAACTAAGAATTCTTTAATTTTCCGTTCTTCCTGACAATAATCAGACTGATTATACGATTGTGCAAGCTCACATTCTTCATAATACCCTTCTGCAAACTTCCTTATAAGACCTTCCTTAAACAGCAGATCTGCCCCGAATTCTGCATGGTCTACTGACTGGGCATCATTAAATGTACCGAAACGCCTTATCTGCTCAAATCTTCCTATATCGTGTAACATTCCAAGAAGCCATGCAATATCTACATCCGGTTCACTTAAGCCTAATGATTCTGCAATTCTTTGACACAGTCCTGCTACTCTGTAGGTATGATCTATCTTAAGCTTTATCTTTTCATCTGATGGGTCATAATTTCTTACATACTCTGCAAATGCATTAATAACATTTTTCCTGTTAATAACTGGTTTGTTAATACTTTCCACAACATCAATAAGTCCATTAAGGTCAGCACATACCATATATGTAAGCTTCCTGATATCATCATCTATTGCTATTGTATCAGGAATATGAACAACTCTCATATCTGCCGCATATCCAGCCTTAATGCCATTAATGCTGTCCTCAACTACTACTGCCTCTGACGGATTTACGCCTATTGCCTTAGCCGCACGAAGGAATATATCTGGTTCTGGCTTTCCATGTTCGACTTCATCTCCATATACAACCGCATCAAGATAATCCCACACTCCTATTTCATGAAGTGTTTTCTCAGCACTTTCACGCCTTGTTGATGTAGCAACTGCACACTTTAATCCATTATTTCTTATATATTCAAATATGTCCTTTACGCCCTTTTTAACAGGAATACCTTCTGTTTCCCTTATCTTGTATACATGCTGTGTTCTAAGCTCCTTCGCTTCCCAATAATCTATCACACCCTTGTAATAATCATCAAAGAACTTGCAGCAAAGCTCTGCCGGAGCACCCTTAAAGCTGTCTATAAGCCACATGGGCATATCCACTCCAAGCTGCCCTGCCGCCCATAGCCAGCCCTCATTAGACTGTCTTTCTGAATCTATAAGAACGCCATCCATATCAAATATAATGCCTGATACCATTTTTCTTCTCCTAGCAATCAAATGTCGTATTTTTACACTTTATATTATTCAAAATAACTATAAAAGATATGTTTTATAATTTATAACACTGACCAGCACCTGCAATTTTCGAATTTACCAATTTAGAGATTTTAAACATCTTCTGTCATTGAACTTTCATCCACAATGCCGTCATCTGCACCATCCTTATAAATACTTCTTAACATACTGTCCCGTATAAGACTTCTTAACCTTGGCAACCTCTTCTGGTGTACCCTTTGCAATAACTGTACCACCTCTGTCGCCGCCTTCTGGTCCCATATCTATAATATAATCGGCTGTTTTGATAACATCAAGATTATGCTCAATAACAACAACAGTGTTACCGCCCTCCGCAAGCTTATGAAGTATATCAACAAGCTTGTGGACATCAGCAAAATGAAGTCCTGTTGTAGGCTCATCAAGAATGTATATAGTCTTTCCTGTACTTCTTTTTGAAAGCTCTGTAGCAAGCTTTATTCTCTGTGCCTCTCCACCTGAAAGCTCTGTAGATGGCTGTCCTAACTTAATGTATGAAAGTCCAACGTCATTAAGAGTTTCTATTTTTCTTCTGACTGATGGCACATTTTCAAAGAAATCAACTGCATCCTCAACTGTCATATCAAGCACATCATATATGCTCTTTCCCTTATACTTAACTTCAAGTGTTTCCCTGTTATAACGCTTTCCGTCACACACTTCACAAGGAACATATACATCAGGCAGAAAATGCATTTCTATCTTGATAATACCATCTCCGGAACAAGCCTCACAACGTCCTCCCTTTACATTAAAGCTGAAACGTCCTTTGTTATAACCTCTTTCCTTAGCATCTGTTGTTGAAGCAAAAAGATCCCTTATCATATCAAATACACCCGTATATGTCGCAGGATTAGAACGTGGAGTTCTTCCTATTGGCGACTGGTCAATATCTATAACCTTATCAAGCTGCTCGATTCCTGTAATATCATCATGGTCACCAGCGATACATCTTGCACGATTTAAAGACTTAGCAAGGTGCTTATACAGAATTTCATTCACTAGGGAACTCTTTCCTGAACCCGATACACCTGTTACACATGTAAATACTCCAAGTGGTATATCAACATCAATATTTTTAAGATTATTCTCCCTTGCACCCTTAACAGTTATCCAGCCTGTCGGCTTTCTTCTCTTCGCCGGCACTGGAATCTTGATTCTTCCGCTAAGATATGCACCTGTAAGTGAATCCTTGCATGCCATAATATCAGCTGCTGTTCCTGTCGCAACAACTTCTCCTCCATTACGTCCGGCACCCGGTCCTATATCAACAATATAATCTGCGGCACGCATAGTATCTTCATCGTGTTCAACCACAATAACTGAGTTACCAAGGTCACGCAAATGTATAAGTGTCCCAAGCAGCTTGTCGTTATCTCTCTGATGAAGTCCGATACTTGGCTCATCAAGTATATAAGCCACACCAACAAGTCCTGAACCTATCTGTGTCGCAAGTCTTATTCTCTGTGCCTCTCCTCCTGAAAGCGTACCTGTAGCTCTTGATAATGAAAGATAATCAAGTCCTACATCCATAAGAAACTGTATTCTTGCCTTAATCTCCTTAAGTATCTCTGCACCGATAAACTTCTGTCTGTCTGTAAGTTCAAGCTCATCTAAAAACTTCTTTAACTTAACAATAGACATATCTGTAATCTGATATATATTCTTATCTGCTATCGTAACAGCAAGAGATGATGGCTTTAATCTCTGTCCGTGGCAGGACTTACAAGGTCTTATGCGCATGAATTCCTCATACTGCTGCTTTGCACTGTCTGAGTAAGTTTCCCTATATCTTTTCTCCATATTATGGATAAGGCCTTCAAATGCTATATCGTATTCTCCAACGCCTCTCTGGCCTTTGTAATGCACTTTAACACTTCTGCCCTTAGTACCATTTATAATCATATCCTTAATATCATCTGGATAATCCTTAAATGGTGTTGATAAACTGAATTTATATTCCTTTGCAAGTGCACTCATAATAGCCCTTGAAAAGCTGCCCTCATCCTTTACAGACTGCCATCCCATACCAACTATAGCTCCCTCATCGATGCTTAATGAATCATCTGGTATAAGAAGCTCTGCATCAAAATTCATTGTATAACCAAGTCCGTAACAATCAGGACACGCACCAAATGGATTGTTGAACGAAAAGCTTCTTGGCTCTATCTCATCTATGCTTATGCCACAATCCGGACACGAAAAGCTCTGTGAAAAGTTAATCGGCTCACCATCTATAACATCAACTGTCATAAGTCCCTCTGCAAGCTTAAGTGCTGTTTCTATTGAGTCTGTAAGTCTTTTGTTAATTCCATCTTTAACTACAAGACGGTCAACAACAATTTCTATATTATGCTTCTTGTTCTTATCAAGATTTATCTCATCTGTAAGCTCATACATATTGCCATCAGCAATAACTCTTACATAGCCACTCTTTTTAGCCTGTTCAAAAAGCTTCTTATGTTCACCTTTTCTTCCTCTTACAACTGGAGCTAATATCTGTATCTTTGTTCTTTCTGGAAGCTCCATAATAGTATCAACCATCTGGTCTACAGTCTGCTTGTTGATTACTTTGCCACACTTTGGACAATGTGGTGTACCTATTCTTGCATATAATAATCTGAAATAATCATATATCTCTGTAACAGTTCCAACTGTTGAACGTGGATTTCTGTTAGTTGACTTCTGGTCTATGGAAATAGCTGGTGAAAGTCCTTCTATGCTCTCTACCGCCGGCTTTTCCATCTGTCCTAAGAATTGCCTTGCATATGAAGATAATGACTCCATATATCTTCTCTGGCCTTCTGCATATATAGTGTCAAAGGCAAGACTTGACTTACCAGAACCAGACAGACCTGTAAGTACTACAAGACTGTCCCTTGGTATATCTACATCAATATTTTTAAGATTATGCTCACTTGCACCTCTTATTCTTATATAATTCCTGTAATCGCCTTTTTCCATATTCTATTTTCTCCGTTATTTCTTCTTTCTTAATCCTTAATCATCTCAGGTACATAAAGCTTTTTCCGTAATCAGCAACTGCTTTTTATAATTCTGACTGCGTAATATTGCTTTTGAACTTATAGCCTCACCTGGTATAATAGCTATTAATTCTATCTGCCTGACTTCTTATCCTCATAAATATACTTATTAATCTCGATCATCTTATCACGAAGCATAGCCGCCTGTTCAAAGTCAAGCTCTGCTGCAGCCTTACGCATATTTTTCTCAATCTGCTTCTTAACCTTTTCAAGATCTTTAATGCTCATAGATTCATAATCTACATCAAGCCTTCCATTTGAATTATCTGCTTCTGCTGCCTTAGATATACTTATAAGATCTCTTACTGCCTTCTTTATAGTCTGAGGGGTTATTCCGTGTACCTCATTGTACTCCTGCTGTATCTTTCTACGTCTTTCCGTCTCAGATATAGCCTTTTCCATAGACTCTGTTATAGTATCTGCATACATAATAACGTGTCCCTCTGCATTTCTGGCAGCTCGTCCTATCGTCTGGATAAGTGAAGTCTCTGTTCTTAAGAAGCCCTCTTTATCAGCATCAAGAATAGCCACAAGACTTATCTCTGGAATATCAAGTCCCTCTCTAAGCAGATTGATACCAACAAGCACATCGAATCCGTCAAGTCGCATATCCCTTATAATCTTCTGTCGCTCTAGTGTATCAATATCCGCATGAAGATACTTGACTCTTATGCCGACTTCCTTAAGATAATCTGTAAGATCCTCTGCCATTCGCTTGGTAAGTGTAGTTACAAGTATCTTGTTCTTTTTCTCAACTTCCTTATTAATCTCACTTATAAGATCATCTATCTGACCCTCTATTGGTCTTACTGTTATCTCAGGATCAAGAAGTCCTGTAGGTCTTATAATCTGTTCTGCCCTCATAAGCTCATGTTCTTCCTCATACCTGCTAGGTGTAGCAGATACAAAAAGCATCTGTGATATCTTGCTCTCAAACTCCTGAAAATTAAGCGGTCTGTTATCCTTCGCTGATGGAAGCCTGAAGCCATAATCAACAAGTGTCGTCTTTCTTGCCTGATCGCCTGCATACATTCCCCTTATCTGTGGAATAGTTATATGTGATTCATCAACAATTATCATAAAATCATCTGGAAAATAATCCATAAGCGTATATGGCGGACACCCTGCCGGAAGCCCTGCTAAATGTCTTGAATAATTCTCAATACCTGAACAGAAGCCTGTTTCCTGCATCATCTCTATATCAAAGTTCGTTCGTTCTTCTATTCTCTGTGCCTCAAGAAGCTTATCCTCACTCTTAAAATACTCTATTCTCTCTGCAAGTTCTTTCTTTATATTATCAATCGCCTTTTCCATCTTCTCTTTTTCAACAACATAATGTGAATTAGGAAATATAGCAACATGGTCAAGGTTACACCTAACCTCACCAGTAAGAGAATCAATCTCGCTTATCCTGTCTATCTCATCTCCAAAGAACTCGACCCTCACAGCATCTCCACTGGAAGCTGACGGATATATCTCTACAACATCTCCCCTTACCCTGAATGTTCCTCTTTTAAAATCCTGGTCATTACGCATATACTGTATATCTATAAGCTTTCTTATCATCTCATCTCTGTCTTTTTCCATACCTGGACGAAGTGATATAACCATATTCTTATAATCAATAGGTGCACCTAATCCATATATACATGAAACTGAAGCAACTATGATTACATCATTTCTTTCAGACAGTGCCGCTGTTGCTGAATGTCTTAACTTATCTATCTCGTCATTAATCGAAGAATCCTTGGCTATATAAGTATCGCTCTGTGGCACATAAGCCTCCGGCTGATAATAATCATAATAAGAAACAAAATACTCTACTGCATTCTCAGGAAAGAATTCTTTCATCTCGCTATATAACTGTGCCGCCAATGTCTTATTATGACTGATAATAAGTGTTGGCTTCTGCACATACTGTATTATGTTCGCCATAGTAAATGTCTTACCAGAGCCTGTAACACCGACAAGGGTCTCGAACTGATTACCCTCTTCAAATCCCTGCACAAGCTTCTCTATTGCACGGGGCTGATCTCCTGTCGGTTTATAAGGAGCGTGTAACTTGAATTCCATAACAATTCTCCCTTCGTTAATCTATAGTAAAATAGTCAACAACAATATTATTTAATAGTATTTACCTTATATATTGATTTTACTACAAATAAATGCCTTTGTCTATTAAAAATAGAACATTTGTTTTATTTTGTGATAAAAATTACCTGACTGCTGATACACAACAGATTTCAACAAACTGCCAATCTGCATATCAGCCATCAGGCTTACTGTAATTTATATATTTTCCATTTGCATATATTTAATTAATCTGTGCTTCCACATTCTTAATTGCCGTATCAAGCTGGGTGTCAACATCTGCATCAGTGTCATATTCCACTACCATATCTGGAGTAACACCTTTTCCGTGTATATCCTGACCCTTTGGTGTAAAATACTTGGCAATTGTGAACTTTATTGCACTTCCATCTGTAAGTGGTTTAACTGTCTGCACAATTCCTTTGCCATATGTCTGGGTTCCAATTATCGTTCCTTTGCCATAATCCTGTATAGCACCTGCAAATATCTCTGAGGCACTGGCACTATTGCCATTTACAATGACTGCCAGTGGCAGATTGAACTCATCATTATCCTGACCTTTATACTCTTTTCTATTGCCCTGCTTATCCTCTGTATACACAATAAGTCCGTCAGGAAGCATATATTTAAGCATACCTACAACCGTATCAAGCAATCCACCTGGATTGTTTCTTATATCAATTACAAGTCCTTTCATACCCTGTGACTGCAAATCTTCAACAGCCGCCTTGAACTGCTTTGTTGTTACCTCCTCAAACTGTGATATCGAAAGATAACCTATATTATTATCAAGAAGTGTATATGACACTGTCTTTGCTTCAACAGCATCTCTTACCGCAGAAAATGTCAGTCGCTCAGTTCCACGAATGACCTCCAGCGTGACAGATGTACCCTTGTCGCCTTTAATAAGTGCAACGGCTGATGAAAGCTCCATACCTGTTATGTCCCTGCCATCAACATTTACAACCCTGTCGCCACTCCTGAGTCCAGCCTGATAACCTGCCCCATTATCATATACATCTACAAGAAGAACACCACCTTCACCGCTAAGCTGGCAGACTGCTCCTATGCCATAGAACTTGCCATTTGTTGACTCCTTTAAGGCTTTATATTCATCCGCTGTATAATACATGGTATACTTGTCACCATATGAACTAAGATACGCCTTGTAAATGTTATCTTTGGCGGTTTCATCATCTACATCACCAAAATAAAAGGATTCAAGCACAGAATCAATTGCATTAAGCTTGCCTTCTACCTCACTTCCAATTCCGTCTGAATCTGTGACTGCATCAGATTGTATATATACATCTCCATTAACACCTATATGAATGTAGCCTTTAGCTATACACACTGCTGCCACACTTAATATTAGAAGTATAACAGCCATAAATGCTGATACAGCACCGATAATCATTCCACTTGCAAAGCCTTGTGATTTCTTCTTTCTTGGCGGCTGTGCATTTCTTCTTAAATCATTCATTCCATACAAATCACCAATATTTCCACGATTATCCGAAGCACTATTATTAATTCTGTTTCCGGCATTAATGTCATTATCTGCATTAACATTATTAATTACATTAATGTTATCACCAGCATTAAAATCATCACTATTGACATTATCATTTGAATAAATGTTGTTATTTTGATTGTCCATACCTATATGCCTCTGCATTTATTAAATTTTTATTTGCTTAAGTAGTTCCAAGGTGAAACATAACTTCCGTTATATCTTACATCAAAATGTAGATGAACTCCGTCAGAATCACCTGTTGTTCCCATAAGTGCTATCTTCTGTCCCTTAGTTACATGTGTTCCTGCACTGACAAGAAGCTTTGAAGCATGCAGATATCTTGTATACAATCCACCACCGTGATTAATCATAATATAATTCCCCGCTGATGAACTAAATGTCGCAATTACCACGTCACCATCATACGCCGCATATATAGCATCACCCGCAACGCCTCTGTTAAGTGCACCGATATCAATTCCCTTATGTGGAGAACTTCTGCCCTCTGTATCACCATAAGGTGAGGTTATCCTTGTTGACTCTGTAGGCCACTTGAACTTTCCACCATCATATTTTACAACATTGGCACTTCCACTATTCTCCTTGGCCTTAATCTCTGCCTCTATCTTAGCAATATATTCGTCCTGAGCCTTTATATCAGCTTCTATCTTAGCTTTATAATCCTCCTGCTGCTGCTTATTCTTCTGCAATGAAGCCATTTCACTTTTCTTGGTTGACTCAAGCAGTGAAAGTGAAGCTCTCTTATCTTCAAGCTCCTCCTGCTTGGTTACAAGTGTCTCCCTGTCTGTTTCTAACTGTGCTTTAGCGACAGTTATATAAGTAACAGTAGCATTATATTTTTCAAGCATTTCCCTGTCATACTGTGAGATTTTTGTAATATATTCCGCCTTATTAAGCATATCACCCATACTCTGGGAATTCATAAGCAATGCAAAATATGTTTCATCATTATGTTCATACATAAACTGAATTCTAAGCTTCATTGAACTATACTGTTCTTCTGCCTCTATCTCTGCCTGTGCAAGCTTTTCTTCTGTATCCGCTATCTCAGCCTCTATCTGCTCAACCTGCTCATTAACCTCATTAAGCTTGCCATCAACACTGGACATCTGTGCATCAAGCTGGGCAATATAAGCTATCATATCATCGTTCTGTGCCTTTAAGTCTTCAATTATTTTCTCTGTCTGTTCATACTGGCTCTGCAAATCTTTTTTCTTGCTGTTAGCATCATTGAGATTCTGCTTATCATCTCCATATACATCATAATATGACACTGCAAAATATGGTATTACAAGCACAAGTACCATCAACAATGGAATAAGCCTTTTTGCTAATGCTCTCCTCATACAACTCCTCCATTCAGCCAGACCATTTATAAAATGCATACAAACAGCCGCTTAACAATAGCATAACAATCTATACTGTCGGATACCATTTTTATTTTTAAATAGGACTTCCACATATCATATACAATCACATAATATAATCTTCATATATAATACATAATCATATAATTCAATGCAGCAGTCCTATGTCTGGCTAATATTATCTGCTATACATTAGCATGCTTTCTTACGGCAAAGAAGCTTCCTAATGCACCTATTCCGATACCAAGAAGAATTCCTACTGGAACCAGTATTCTGAATACATCATTAACCGGCATAAATGCAAGAATATTCTGAAGTATCGAGAACTTATTCATAACAAAATTAATAATATTCTCATATACAAATCTAAGAATAACTATTGGAATAATTGAACCAACAAGTCCAATTACAATACCTTCTACGAAAAATGGTGCATTAACAAACGCATCTGTAGCACCTATATACTTCATAATAGAAATCTCTTCTTTACGGACAGTAATACCTATTACAATTGTGTTAGTAATAAGGAATATAGATACTGCAAGAAGAATAACTATAATTGCTATTGTTATGTAACTAACAAGTCTTGCGGCACTGGCAAGTCCACTTGCTGTTGCCTCTGAACGGTTAACCTGTCTTATACCATCAAGATTTTCAAGGTATGTTACAAGTGTAGCCTGACTTGAAGCTTCATTAAGATATATCTCATATGATGAAGAATTAGCAAGAGGATTATCATCCTTGAAACCCTCTGCAAGTTCTGGGTAATCTTTAAAATACTCAGCCTTGTAATTCTCCCACGCTTCATCAGCTGATGTATAATGAATTCTTGACACTTCATTACGCTGGCTTATCGTATCGCCAAGCTTCTTAATATCTGCGTCTGTAAGTCCTTCATCGAAAAATACTGTTACACATACTTCATTCTCAGCCTTATGAATCATATACTGAAAATTGGATACAAGTGCATAGAATACACCAAAAAGGAATATACACGCTGTAATTGTTGCTATAGACGCAAGAGAGAACAATCTATTACGATAGATGTTCTTTAATCCGTCTTTAATATGATAAAATAACGATCTAATCTTCATAGAAATAACCACCTTTTTCCAAATCACTGATAATCTTGCCTTCGCTCATAGTAATAGTTCTCTTCTTCATCTGCTGAACTATCTCCATATTATGAGTAACAACAAGTACTGTTGTTCCCTGCTTGTTAACCTGATCTAATATCTTCATAATCTCATTAGAATTAGCTGGGTCAAGGTTACCTGTAGGCTCATCGCACAATAATATAGCTGGCTTATTAACCAGTGCTCTGGCTATGGCAACTCTCTGCTGTTCACCACCTGATAACTCATTAGGAAATGACTTATACTTATCAAGAAGTCCTACCATTGAAAGCATAGCAAGAACCCTGCTCTTAATCTTCTTATTAGGAGCTTCGACAACTTTCTGTGCAAATGCAATATTATCGTATATATTACGATCTGGTAAAAGTCTGAAATCCTGAAATACAACACCGATATCTCTTCTAAGATATGGTAACTTCTTTCTTGTAAGTTTATTAAGGTACTTTTTATTAACGTATATCTTACCCGATGTTGGGTCAAGTTCCTTAAGAAGAAGCTTTATAAGAGTTGACTTACCTGAACCACTCTTACCTACTATAAATACGAATTCTCCTTTCTGAACGTGAAGATTAATTCCGTTCAAAGCAGGAACTCCAGATGTATACGTTTTGGTAACATCTTCCATTATAATCATTGTTAATATTCCTCCAAATTAGTATGTATCTTTACTTTCCATATATTTCATATATTTAACTACCATAAGTGCAATCTTAAATGTTATGGCATCATCAAACACTCTCAAATCAAGACCTGTAGTCTTCTGAAGCTTATCTAGTCTGTATACAAGAGTATTTCTGTGGATATATAACTGTCTTGATGTCTCTGATACATTAAGGCTGTTATCAAAGAACTTGTTAATTGTTGATAATGTCTCCTCATCTAAATCATCAGGTGACTTTCCGTCAAATATCTCTCTTATGAACATCTGACAAAGTGGAAGTGGAAGCTGATATATTAAACGTCCAATACCAAGTCTGTTATATGCAACAACATTCTTGTCACTATAGAATATCTTGCCTACATCAAGAGCCATATTAGCTTCCTTGTAAGAACGTGATACTTCTCTTATATCATTAACAATAGTACCATAAGCAATATGAGCAGAACTCATAGCCTCTGTATTTAACATATCTATAATAACTTCTGCTGTCTTATCAAGGTCTTCGTAAGTTTCATTACTCTTAACCTCTCTGACAAGTATTATACTCTTCTCGTCAACTGCTGTGATAAAATCCCTTGTTCTTGAAGCAAATAAAGTTCTTATTGTCTCTAATGCATTAATATCTTTCTCGTGCTTAGTCTCAATAATATATACAACTCTCTTTACATCCGTATCAATATGAAGCTTCTCAGCTCTTGTATACATATCAACCCTTAGAAGATTATCAAGAAGAAGATTCTTTATAAAGTTATCCTTATCAAATCTTTCCTTATAAGCAACTAAAAGATTCTGTATTTGAAATGCTGCAAGCTTTCCTAACATAAATACATCATCAGTTGTTCCCTTAGCCAATATTATATACTCAAGATTGCCATCTTCAACAACCTTAAAGAACTGATATCCATTAACCACCTGACTATCTGCTGGTGAATCTATAAATACAAGTGCATCTGCTGTACATTCAGCAACATTATCAAATGTCTTAGCTACAACCTTGCCCTCTGCATCAATAACACATAAATCAACTCGTGATATTTCTTTTAACCCATCAACGGTTGTCTGTAAAATCTGATTTGAAATCATATTATACTCCATTCCTTCGCATCTTTTTGACATTTACTATATCATTGTAAAGCAAAATGACAAAAAAAAAAAGAGGAAATGTATAGAAATTATACACTTCCTCTAAATTTTATAAAATAATTATATTTGAATAATACAAATATCTAATTATGTATAGTAATTAGTGAGTAATTACCATTTCTGTTTCCTTATCAAATACATGAAGTCTTGCAACATCCATAGCGAATTCAACTTCATCACCTGGACGAGCTGTTGTTCTAGGATTAACCTTAGCTGTACATGTAACATCACCGATTTCATAGTGAAGGTTAACTTCAGCACCAAGTAATTCATATACTCTGATTGTTGACTTAAACTTAGTATCCTGATGAGTAGCGATAAATTCTGGATCATCTTTAACGTCTTCTGGACGGATACCAACTACAACTGTCTTTCCAACATAACCTTCATCGATAAGCTTCTTGCTCTTTTCAGCTGGAAGTTTGATAACAACTTCTTCGCTCATCTTAAGAACTGCCTGTGAACCTTCCTGAGCTACTGTAGCGTCGATAAGATTCATCTGAGGTGAACCAATGAAACCAGCAACGAAAATGTTGTTAGGTGTATTGTAAAGGTTCTGAGGTGT
>ULOI01036340.1_pt1 | contig 20518 bp, 21 predicted proteins | sample 1952231 | NCBI WGS metagenome assembly ULOI01 (sample SAMEA4835593, study PRJEB28245) | human gut metagenome | biome: gut microbiome; material: fecal sample | place: Denmark | collected 2008
GCCGGAAGCCGTTCAAACGGCCTATGACAACCGCGCGCCGCATGTGATTGCCGATTACTTATTTAAATTGGCGCAAGATTTCAATCTTTTTTACCACGACTGCCCAATTAAAGATGCCGATGAAGAAACCAAAAAATCGCGTATTTCATTGACTAAATACACGTTGCATATTGCTTCATTAATGGCGGATTTATTGGGATTGCGTATACCCGATAAGATGTGATAAAAGATGAAAAAGAAATACGCCAAGCAGACCTTGGAATAAAAAGGAAGCCAACAATGAAAAATCTGACAATTGAAGATATCCAAAAGTTTGCGGATAGCATGCACGAACGTTTTATCCACGATGCAGAACCAATCGGCTCACGTGAAATGGCCTATGGACGCATGGTAAAAGTCAGTGAAGAAGTTGGCGAATTAGCGGATGCCGTTTTATCATCATTTAAACGTCAACGTGTCGATAAACCGGATACCTCTGGTGAATTAGGCTCCGAAATGGCAGATGTAATTTTAGCGGTTGCCGTCTTGGCCCGTGGCTTGGATATTAATATTGAAACAGCATTACAAGATAAAATGGAAAAAATCTTAAAGCGCAATATTCAAATATTTAAAAAAATCTTTCCCGATAAAATGTTTTCATAAAAACGGGCATTTTTTATAGAGCTGAACTAAAGCCCCTTACCTGTTCCAATCCAAAACATTATCGACAAATGCATGTGCCTTTTTCAAGGATGTATGGCCGTTTGCTCCTTTAATACCCGTTTCAACGTCTACACCTATATTCGTGTCCGATGGCACTATAAGGCTGATATTATTCAAATTTTCTTTAATATTATCGGGTGTTAACCCGCCGGCGTATCCTTGAAACCTGTCCGGGAAAATAATCGGTGGCCAAGAATCGGGCAATAAGCCTTTTCCGCCCGATGAATCAACCAAAATATCAAACATGAATAATTCCGCCGCTTTGGTCAACATGCTGGCCGTATGGCTGTTGTATGGGAAAGAAATGCGAAACATTGGCAACTTTTCAACCAATTTTGCCAAAGCTTCCAAGTCCGGCTTATCATCTAAATTAATTTGGATACGCCCAACGACAGGTTTTTCGGTTCCTTCATAAGTTATTGAAATCATTTTTTTAAGTTCGGTTGATAATTTTCCGTTTAAAAAATCGCGGCAAATATCACCATCTACATGCAAGGCATGGCGTAAATCTTTATAATTTTTTGAAACAAATTTTAAATAACCTTGAACCCACTTAAAGGTCGGATAAACCGCACGCCCTTGTTTTTCCCGACTAAACGGAATCCCCACTTCAATAATTTCTGACGTGGCGGCAAAGTTTGCAACCTCATCAAATGAATGTGAATCATCAAACCCCGTACAGCCAACCCGTGTTACTTGCATTATCGTTTATCCCCTTCTTTTTGCCAGCGACGCAAATAATTATAGAATTTTTGCCTGTCTCTGTCATGTTTTAATTTCCTGTCAATAAAATCGTTATATTCTTCTCTGGTTGCAACCCTTCCGAAGTCGGGCACATCAATTTCAAAAGTTTGCCCGATTTTAGCGCCCCTGAGCGGTGGGTCAAAACATTTTTTATTGATAAACTTATGCAAAGACCTTTCAATCAAACACATGTTCGTGACATGGTTGTTGCCGCCGCCGGACAACGGCAAAATATGGTGTACATCAAACCCATGCGGGATTTTGCCGCGGCGCGCCCTTTCCAAACTGATTTTATGGGCATATTTATCCAAATACCCTTTACGATACAACCATTTAACAAATTTATGGTTCATGCGTTTTTGGTCAAATTCCTTGCGATATTTTTTTGTTACCTCTGGGGGTTGGACGGTAAATAAAAGAGTCATTTTTGAATATTATCCTGATTTAAGAGTAAGAATAGCCTGATCTTTTTGAAATAAATATAACAAAATTTTCAACGCTTGTCCACGAGAAGTTGTCAAATCCGCATCCATATTTAAAATCATTTTGGCATCCTTGCTTGCCGTCAACAACAAATCTCCATGAACGGACAAATCGGCCAAACAAAATTCTTGGAAACCACTTTGTTTAGACCCTAACACTTCACCGGCGCCGCGCAATTTTAAATCCTCTTCGGCAATTAAAAAACCGTTTTCGGTTTCACGCATGATTTTAAGGCGTGCTTTGGCCGTATCCGATAAATGGCCCGCATACAACAATAAACAAACGGATTGTTCCGAACCGCGCCCAATACGGCCGCGCAGCTGATGCAATTGTGCTAAACCGAATCGTTCGGCATGTTCAATGACCATCAAAGTAGCCGCCTTAACATCCACGCCGACTTCAATGACTGTTGTTGAAACCAACACCGATAAATTGCCGGCGGCAAATTCGGCCATAATAGCATCTTTTTGTGCGCCTTTCATTTTTCCGTGAACCAAACCAACCTTATCGCCGAAAATATTTTTAAGTTCCGCATAGCGTTTTTCAACCGCCATCAAATCGGATTTTTCTGATTCTTCCACCAACGGGCATACCCAATAAACTTGCGTTTTTTTACAACCATCGGTTGTGGCATCATAAATTTTTTGAACGACTTCATCCAATTTGGACACCGGCAAAACGCGCGTGTCAATCGGTTTGCGCCCGACAGGTTTTTCATCCAAAACCGACATATCCATATCGCCATATGTGGTCAATGCCAATGTCCGCGGGATGGGAGTTGCCGTCATCACCAACAAGTCAACACCTTTTTGTTTATCGGTTAAAGCCAAACGTTGAGCAACACCGAATTTGTGTTGTTCATCAATAACAACAAGCCCGAGTTTTTGATACAAAACATCTTCAACAAATACTGCATGTGTTCCAATTAATATATTGATATTTCCATTTTTTATATCTTCTAATAGTTCATTTCTTTTTTTACCCTTTTCGCGTCCGGTCAACAATTCAACGCGCACGCCGAGAGGGTCGCAAAAACGTTTAAAAGTACTAAAATGTTGCCGAGCCAAAATATCCGTCGGCGCCATCAAGACAGCTTGGCATCCCGCTTCAACCGCATTTAACATGGTAAATAAAGCCACAATCGTTTTGCCTGCTCCGACATCGCCTTGAAGCAGTCTGAGCATTTTGTAATCTGATTGGGCATCCTTCTTAATTTCGCCTATGACGCGAGTTTGTGCGCCGGTTAATTGATACGGCAACTGAGTTAAAAGAGCGTTTGTCAAATGTCCGTCGCCATCGATTTTGAATCCGCGTTTGCGTTTCATTTTTTGCCGACTGATTAACAATGCCAATTGATTGGCCAACAATTCATCATACGCCAAGCGCCTGCGTGCCGGATGCAACGGTGATAAATCTTCCGCCGATTTGGGGTGATGCACTTTGACTAATGATTCACGCCATGGATGAAAATTTTCTTGTTTCATAAACGGGCCGTCCAACCATTCAGGCAATTGTGGTACAAAGGGCAATGCTTGATGTACAGCCTTTGCAATAATTTTGCCGGACAAACCTGCTGTTAACGGGTATACAGTCTCATATTCGGGGATTTTATCCAAATCCGAAACAATGTAATCGGGATGCATCACTTGAACTTTGCCATAATTAAGTTCAATTTTGCCCGATATCCAACGCAACGACCCTATTGGCAAAGCCTCTGCAACATATTGCTTATGGTAATTGAAAAAGACCAATTCAATCGGCTGAGCGCCGCACATGCCCAGCACCCTGTATGGCACCCTACGGGATGATGGAATAACATGTTCGGCAACTTCCATGCAAAAAGTCCCAACTTGTCCGGGAACAAAAGTATCAAAGGATTTTACAAGACCTCGGTAGTTCACCCCACTGGGCAAATGCCATAACACATCTACAATATATGGGCCGGCCAATTTTTTGATTAATTTAGCAAACTTTGGCCCTATTCCGGATAATGACGACACATCCTTAAATAAAAAATTTAAAATCGGCGGCCGCATTTTATCCCCTTAATTCATCGTGTTAATTTTTCGAACAGACGTTCTGGGCGCAGGAGATTTTTGAGTATTTGCGTTCTGATTTGCCGATGTCATATTTGCTCTTGATTTTACGGTTGCTTTCTTAGTTTTTGATGCAGATGCTGCGGCTTTTTTGGCTTGTGCATTTTGCGCTTGTTTCTTTTTAACCTTCAACATCGGCAATTTAGACCCTTCACGCGGTTTTAATAACCGTCCGTCAGGCATTTTTACACTGCCGTCAGCATAAACGGTTGCTTTAAATATCGGCAAATGTGAAAATGTATCCAATACTTCGCCGCACGATGCTTGCGGATTTTCTTTTTGTTCTTTAAATGTGCCGAATTTATATTCCGCGTATTCGCGCACAGCCTTTCTTTCATCGGCATCGGTTTGCGCTTGGTTGGCAATTATACGGCTGGCAATTAATTCATAATCATCCAATTTGCCACCCGCATCACAAGCCAACGCCAACCCTGCCATCATGCCGAGCTGTTGGTTTTCTGTTATGCCTTGCAATGTTCTATCGTTTTGAGCTACTGCTTGAAATGAAAATAATAAACAGGCAATTGTGCATATCGACATTTTTTTCATTGATTTTTCTCCTTGTAACGTTTATAAAAACAGTAAGACACATTTTTATCTTAATTTCAAGGAGAATTTTCATGTTATCCGGACCATCATTTGTACCACCCGTCGTTAAAAAAGTCGTTATCCTTTGCCATGGTTACGGAGCGGACGGCGAAGACTTAATGGGGATTGTTCCGTATTTGGCGCAAAGTATGCCCGATACGGCTTTTTTCGCCCCAAACGGCATAAAACAAATGCCTTATGGAGGCTATGAGTGGTTTTCATTGGATGATTATTCCCCTGCCGATATGATTTCGATTGATTATTTGGATAAACTTGTCGGTCGATGCAAAGAACCTGCCGAAGAAATCCGCACCCTTATCGGCCAAGTCCAAGCCAAATATTCGTTAACAGACGGCGATATCGTTTTAGCCGGCTTTTCACAAGGCGCCCTGCTTGCCATTTATACGGCGTTGACGCATCCTTATCCGTTGGCCGGGGTTGTCGGTTTTTCATCCGTTCCGATTGTTTTTGCCGGCTCGTTACATGCGGATGCCATTAAACGCCATATTCCGATTTTATTGACCCACGGGACCGCGGACGAAGTTATTCCCGCCGAAGCGATGGAATTGTCAATGGGCGAATTACAAAAAGTCGGGCAATCGCCTAAATCATTTTTAGCCAGCGGTTTGGGACATGGAATCAATGAAGCTTGTTTAGACCAAATGATTTATTTTATTGATGGTTTATTCCCCACTAAATAAATTATTCATTAAATATCAGCTGTATTTTTTGTATCAACCGTTTTTGCAAAAGAGGCAGTTTATATTTAGGCTTGATATTTTGTGTATAATTTAGTAAAATTTCGAAGCTTGAAAATTTTAAAGGACAATTATGCTTCAAAAAATTAAAAATTCCCGTTTTTTTGTCAACTATAAACGTATGTGGCCGTTTGTAAAGCCCTACTGGTTTCGCTCACTAGTCGCCATTTTAATTACCATTCCCATCGGCGCGCTCGATTCGGTTATTGCGCTTGCCTTAAAACCATTTATGGATACGGTTATTATGGACAAAGGCGGTTCTACACCGTTTAATTTGCCGTTATATATTATTCCGTTGTTCATTGTTATTTTTACCGTCATCCAATCGCTGCTTGAATATTCGGCGGCTTACCTCAATACTTGGACAGGCGGTAAAATTACGATGGAACTGCAAAAAAAACTATATAAAAAGCTGTTATGGATTGATCAATCTTATTTGGATACAACCAGTTCCGGTACGGTTTTAATGCGATTCAACGGTGATGCAGGAACGGCTTGTGCAGGATTGCTCAACAACTTAAAAGTTTTTACAACACGCGTATTTTCATCCATAACGCTTATCGGGGTTTTGTTTTATACCTCTTGGCAATTAGCATTGATTGCCATATTGGCGTTGGGTTCATCATTATATCCGTTAACACAAATCCGCAAGAAAATTAAAGACATTGTCGCCAAAAGCATCGTTGTCGGTTCAAATGCCATGACTTCTTATACCGAAACGTATGCCGGTTCTAAGACAATAGCCTCATATAATTTGCAAAACTATCAACACAAACGCTTTTTTGATATTGTAACAATGGGTTTCAAATTGGGGATTAAAAATGTTCAAAGAACAGCATGGCTTTCCCCGATGATGCACTTTATCATTTCGCTTGGAATTGCGGGTACGATTTGGTTCGGCACATATTTAATCACGCATAAAATTATTACCCCCGGCGATTTTGTAGCATTCATGGTAGCCATGTTAATGCTCTATACGCCTGTAAAAAACATTGGCAAGAATTTTCAACAAGTTCAATTATCTTTCATGGCCATTGAACGTGTCTTTGAAATATTGGATATGCCGATTAAAATTAAGGATAAAAAGGATGCCATTGAATTGCCTCCGATTGAAAAAGAAATTGTTTATGAAAACGTATCTTTTGCTTACAATCCCGAAATCCCGGTTTTAAAAGATATTAACTTGAAAATTAAAAAGGGTCAGAAAATCGCATTTGTCGGCAATTCGGGTGGCGGGAAAACGACGATTGTCAATCTGTTGCCGCGCTTTTATGAAGTAACAAACGGCAGCATTAAAATCGACGGGCACGATATTCGGGATGTCACATTGGAATCTTTGCGTCAAAATATCGGCGTTGTGTTCCAAGATAACTTTTTATTTACCGGAACGATTCGTGATAATTTAATTTTAGGCAAATTTGATGCCACAGATGAACAAATTCATGCAGCAATCAAAAATGCTTGTTTGGAAGAATTTGTTTCGGATTTAGAAATGGGGCTGGATACCCCCATCGGCGAACGCGGTTCATTGTTATCGGGCGGGCAAAAACAACGTATCGCCATTGCCCGAGCCTTCTTAAAAGATGCACCGATTATTATTTTGGACGAAGCGACCTCGGCACTCGATAATAAATCCGAAGCAATTGTACAACAAGCCATTGATAATTTAATGCAATCGCGCACAGTGTTTGTGATTGCCCACCGTTTGTCCACCATTCAAAATGCCGACAAAATCGTTGTGTTAAATGAAGGGCAAATTGTTGAAATAGGCACGCATGAAGAGTTGCTGGGAAAAGGCGGAGCTTACAAAGCACTCTATATGGCTCAATTTAAGGACAAAAGAAAGTCGGAGGGTTAATGTTAGGTGCCATCATCGGCGATATTATCGGTTCCGTTTATGAAGCGCAAAATATTAAAACCAAAAATTTTGAATTATTTTCCGAAAATTGCCGTTTTACCGATGATACCGTTTGTACAGTGGCGATTGCTGATGCCCTTATACATCAAAAATCAGTATTTGAAACATTGCGGGCATGGGGCAAAAAATATAAAGATATTCAAAATCCGCCAGGATTTTTCCCGACGTTTTTTTCGGGTGGGTTTGCTGCCTGGTTAGAATCGGACAATCCTAAAGCCTATGAAGCCAAAACCAACGGATGCGTGATGCGCATTTCGCCGGTACCGTTTTTAATCCGGGATTTAAACACGGCATTTAAAACGGCGGCAAGCATAACAAATTTAACTCATAACCATCCTGACAGCATCAATGCAGTGTTGGCCTATGTACGCACTGTTCATATGTGCCAAAACGGTGCTCAACCGTTTGATATTAAAAATGCCCTTTCCTATTATCACGGCTATAATATGAACCGTACTGTCGATGATATCAGGCCTCAGTACAATAAATTTTATGGAAGTTGCAATAAATCGGTACCCGAAGCAATTATTTGCGCTTTGGAAGCAACAAGCTTTGAAGACGCCATTCGCAATGCCGTATCATTGGGCGGCGACAGCGATACGCTCGCTTGTATGGCGGGTGCGATTGCCGAAACGCGCTTTGGCATCCCTACAGAGATAAAAAACCAAGCGCGCACTTATTTACCAAATGAAATATTAAACATTATGGATAAAATGTATGATATGCCCGTTTTAATTAAATCAAACAACAGGCGTTCATCAAACAAATCTGATGAAAAAATAAAAGAATAATTTTACACTTTTAAAAAAAGTAATTCAGCGTTTTAAAACCGCCCTTTTTATAATTCCAATTCATTTATCCAAGCAACCTAATTGTTTTTTCAACATATAAACGGCGTATTGTTCGGCTGCAATAAGATTTTCGGTATTTAATAAAGATGAGACGCGCGCATTATCCAAGAAGGCTGTTTGTTCTTGGATATATTTTTTTTGAGCGGGATAGTCAAAAGCGGCAACCTCTTTGGCGCGCGGAGTTGAAAAGAATCGTTCATTATAGCCATTTTCCCAAGACAAGCGTGTCCTGTCCGCATCCCATAAACACGCGCTAATTCCGTCTGGCGCCTGTATGCCTGTCGTATGATTTACAACGGCATAAATGATTGCCTCAGTTTCTTCTTCGGTAATATCAAAATGGTGCCGTTTTAAAAACGCTCGAGCAATCGGTTCACATGCGGGACCGTGAGTTATGTTATATTCATCCGATTGGCGAGCGCAATCGTGCAAAGCGCATGCCAAAATAACCGGCAATGGTTTTTCTTTTTGTGCCAAAGCATAATCAATACCGAACATAACAACTTGTTCAGTATGAACCAAACCATGATAGCCGAATTTTTCTTGTTTCGTTATTTTTGCAATTTTCGGCATCACATATTTCATGGCTACCTTTGTCCAATACAATTTTTTGGTTTGCATATCATCCATTTTGGTTTTTACCGTTTCAAATTGATGTATCATCTGTTGAAAAATTTCGCTATCGGTTAAAGGACCTCGAGACATCTGACACATAGTTTCTTGTTGAATTTCTTTTAAAGCTGATTCATCGGGGAGCATTTTATACTTGATTGTCGATGCTTCCCTGTCACGGTCAAGCCGCACAACTTGTTCGGGACGAAAGGTAATATAAGATTCATTGCCTATATCTTCAAACATATTGGCGTAACAAATACCATCATAACCTTGGGCTTCGAAAAAACGAATCATACGTTGAGCGGCCAAATGCGCGCGGTTAATTTCTTCGGCCTTAAGGCCATCTTCATCCTTTTGTACAACATGATAAAGGTTTTCCATTAATAATTCTTTTTTCACATCCACATACGGACGATTAAACGGATCTTCAAACATAAAACGATACAACGGCATAAAATTTGCGCGGCGGCACAGAGAATAAAATACATCCTTATATTCCATTTGATGCGCCTTTGCGAAACGAAAACTATGCTTTAAAACGGATTCGATTCCCAATTGCCGTGCCAATAATAAACTGAAAATCATCCTTTTATAACTGTTTACAGTATGGCCGCCCAAATCCGGCAATACAATCGGATTTTTTATTTTCAAATAAACAGGAATCACCCGCGATGTTCCCGTTTTACGGGAAATTTTGCCATTCAAGTCGTCCAATATAAATTGTTTTGAGCTTTTTTGTTCAGGTAAACTATAACTTGTTATACGGTTTCCCCTTTTTTGTAAAATCGCGTCAGCGGCATTTTTCGTTCCGAAATGGGACAGTGGCCGAAAAATTTCAAATTCCCCATTCGTTCCGTGATAAAGTGTGACAGGTTTTCCATCAGAATCAACAAGTACGTTTTCAATCGTCATTTTTTACCCGAAATTTAATAATAACCAAGATATCCGAAAATTCGAATTAATATAAAATAAAAATACTTGACAAAGTATATCAGAAAGATTTGACTATGTCAAGCCAAGAACGTGTTATCGGAATCGGAATTTTTCATAAGGATTTATAAGTCATTTTCGTCCTGTTTTATTTCCCCCTCTATTCCGACAACAATTTTGAAATTATGCCTAGATTTATTTATTCTTTCAAAACCATTGCGTGAGAGGATAAAAACTTTTTTAAATACCCAAACGCGAAAATAATATCTTTTATTCTTTAATTTAACGGACATTTTTGTTCGGTATTCGGTGCCATCGGCATTTTCGATTTCAACACTTTTGCCAAATCCAAATTTATTGTTATCAAAATCCAAACCGTATTCAATATATATGGGCATTTTATCTTTTTAAATTAACCGCTGTGATGAATAAATAGTTTTTCCTAACAAAAAAAGCTCCCAAATGGGAGCTGTTTAATTTTGGTACCTCTGGCCGGACTTGAACCAGCACTCCCTTGCGGGAAACAGATTTTGAGTCTGTCGCGTCTACCAGTTTCGCCACAGAGGCATGTGTTTTTTTGTAGACATTCACATAATACTCATTTAAAATAACATGTCAAGTACTTTTTTTAAAAAATTGGAGATTTTTTTAATGAATCACGTAAAACCGCACAAAATTTATAAAAATATTCGCTCTGTATTTATTACTGGCGCCTCCAGCGGGCTTGGAAAAGCATTGGCTTTGGCTTACGCAAAATCAGGAATTCATTTGTTTTTATGCGGACGAGATGCCTCGCGCTTAAAAGAAACAGTGGAAATGTGTATTGCCCAAGGCGCAGCGGTGCATGCGTTTATTTTTGATGTAACGGATGCGAAAGCAGCCGAGAAAGCCATTTTAGATTCTCAAAAAATCCATCCGATTGACCTTGTTATTGCCAACGCGGGTGTTTCGGCCGGCGTTTTAGGCGTTCCGGAAGATGATGCCGGCACGCGTAAAATCATGAAAACAAATATTGAAGGGGTCATTAACACGGTTTTGCCAGCCGCCGACATTTTTAAAAAACAACGATTCGGACAAATTGCCATCGTTTCATCCATAGCCGGGTATCGCGGCATGTCCAGTTGTCCTGCTTATTCGGCCTCTAAAGCGTGTGTCAAAGCATGGGGCGAAGGGTTGAGAGGTCTGTTAAAACCATATAACATCGGCGTCAGCGTGATATGCCCGGGCTTTATTGAAACGCCGTTGACCGATAAAAATCAATTTAAAATGCCTTTTATTATGCATGCAGAACACGCTGCGCGTTTAATAAGACGCCGTTTGCGGCAAAATCCCGCCATAATTGCTTTTCCGTTTATTATGGCGTTCGGCGCTTGGTTCGGTTCAGCACTGCCAAGTTTTATTATTTTGCCGATTATGGGACTGTTCCCCCAAAAAGAAAAATAACCGAATAAAACAAATTAATAAAGCAGAATTTTGACCTTGCATTGTCTTGCGTTTTTTGTTATAACACTTACATAGTTAAGTATCAGTTCATGAAAGGACAACATATGGCGAAAGATAAAAATGACCCGCAAGACGAAATGGTCCGCTTACAACAACAAATAGCAGCCCGTGAAGTTGATGAAGAATTGCAACGCGAAAAAATGCGCGCTTTTTGGGAAAAATATCGTTATGTCATTTTTGGCGTTATCATTGGCGTATTGTGTGTTACAATTGGCGCCGAATTATATCAAACGTGGAAAACTAAAACTTCCTTAAAAGAATCGGATGCATTTGAAAATGCCGTTATTTTGTCATATACCGGTGAACAAACCAAAGCCTTGGAAGCATTGGGCGAACTTTCCGAAAACGCCCACACGGGTTATCAATATTTGGCCGATATGAAAATCGCAGGCATTTTATTCAGTCAAAATAAAGATGCAGAAGCGTTAAAAATGCTCAAAAAAGTGATGGATTCATCCGCACCGAAACAATTAAAAGCGGTTGCAACCATTTCGTATGTCGGCAACCAAGTTGACACGGGCGATATTAAAGAACTTCAAGGATTATTGGAACCGCTTATTAAAAAGCCTTATGGTTTTGCAGGTTCGGCAGCCGAATTGTCCGCGGTATTGTACTTACGCGAAGGCAACAAAGAAGCCGCCATTAAAGTATTGCAAGAGGCTGTGAACAGCAATTTAACGTCCCCAGTTGTGAAAGAACGTTTAAAAGAATTAATTGTCGTGATTGAGAAGTAAAATGAAAAAAATAATTTTTCTGATGTGTTTGGGGCTATTGGTTGCAGGGTGTGCGGATGATAAAAAATATGCGCCCAAAGAGGGCCGTATTGCCGTATCCGAAATTTTAGACCCTGCTTTGCCCAAAGCGACCAACCATTCGGAAATTATTTTGGGAGAGCAAGAAAATGTAACATTATGGCCCCAGACAAATGCAACCGGGCAAAACCGCATCCCATACGGTAAAATTTCACAAAATCCTAAGCAAATTTGGTCAACCAATATCGGTAAAGGGTTAAATGCCGACCGTTGGAAATTGTCCGAACCGGTTGTTGCAAATGGTATCGTGTATGCGCTTGATGCCGACTTTAATTTGTCTGCCATTCGTTTAAGTGACGGCAAACGTTTGTGGAAAAAGGAATTGCCACTTAAAAATCCGACGGCTATACGCAATGTGGGCCTTGCCTATTCATATGACAAATTATTTGCCGTATCGGGCAACGGAACAGTGATGTGTTTGGATTTAAAGGGAAATATTGTTTGGCAAAAAGAATACAAGTTGGCTTTTCGTTCAGCACCGACAATTTATCAAAATTTAATCTATTTAATCGCTGCCGATAATGAGTTGATATTGCTTAAAACAGATAACGGCGCCATTAGTTGGCGTTATAAGGCCATGGCCGTTACAACTAATTTATTGGGTATGGGAACGCCTGCGATTTACAAAAAAGCCGCCGTTGTCCCGTTTTCAAACGGCGAAGTCATCACGTTTGACGTTAATAGCAAACAAGTTGTTTGGTCCGAATATTTATCCTCCGCTCGCGCATATAATCGCATTTCTGAATTGACGCATATTTTATCTTCGCCCGTTATTGCCGATGAAGTCGTATATTTAATCGGCAATGCAGGTAAAATGGGTGCCTATGACTTACGTCGCGGTAAAGAAATTTGGTCACTGCCAATGGGCGGGAATTCCACACCTGCCATAACGGGCAATACGTTGTTTGCGATAAACAATCAAAATATCTTAGTGGCCTTGGATAAAAAGACGGGCAAATTATTTTGGGATTTGCCGTTGCGTTCCAACGAGAAAAAAGGTTCAACGCTTTGGAAAGGTCCTATACTTGCCGGTGATAACGGCGTGGTTGTTTCCAGCAAAGGCGATATTTTATTTGTTGATTTAAAAACGGGTCAGGAAGTCAAACGTATTGAAGGCAATGGCATTTCCGTGTCGCCTATATTGGTGGACGGTACACTTTTGCTCTTAACCGACGAAGCTGATTTAATCGCTTATAAATAAGGATACATGATGAAAACGAATCGCATGACGGAAAAAACAAAAACCCGCCGCCGTATTACCGAAAAATTAAGCAAAAATAAAAAGCATCCGTTAAATGCCCACGCAACGACGGGTAATAATCACCTAAAATCCGGGAAAGAAAAAAAATTCATAAACACCGGGAATAAAATACAGCCCGATAACGCAGCCTTACATAATTGGGCGGCTGATTTATTCCAAGATACGCGCCGTTTAAAAACGATTGCCGTTGTAGGGCGTACGAATGTCGGGAAATCGACCTTTTTCAATCGCTTGGTCGGCAAAAAATTAGCAATAGTTCATGACCGTGCCGGCGTCACGCGCGACCGCAAGGAAGCCGTCGGGCATTTATATGATTTGGAATTTCGCCTTATTGATACGGCCGGTTTGGAAGAAACAACCTCATTGGCACAAGCGATGTGGAATCAAACGGAAACGGCCATCGCCGAAGCCGATATCGTCATCATGGTTGTGGATGCACGCACGGAATTAACCATACTGGATGAAAAATTGGCTAAATCTTTACGTAAATTGGACAAACCCGTTTTGTTAGTCGCCAATAAATGCGAAGGGCAAGCTCAAACCGATGCACTGGGACAATTTTACCGATTAGGACTGGGGGAACCCATTGGATTTTCGGCGGAACATGGCTTAGGACTTGGAGATTTATATGCCGTATTAAAACCGTTGTTTGAAAATGATGAAAATATAGTTGATGATGAAACGGCGGACGACCTGTCAAATGATGCAGAACGTTCAAATGATAAAATTGGCAAAACGGATGACAACGCACAAAAACGTCCGCAAAAACCTTTGCAACTGGCCATTGTTGGGCGCCCGAATGTCGGCAAATCAACGTTGATTAACCGTTTATTGGGGCAAGACCGCCTGCTTACAGGCCCCGAAGCGGGTGTAACCCGTGATGCAATTACCGTGCCTTTTGAATGGCGCGGGCATAAAATTTTATTGACCGACACAGCAGGTATGCGCAAAAGCGGCCGTATTGATGATTCGCTTGAACGTTTTTCCGTGTCGGATACCAAAAATGCCATTGATTTTGCCGAAGTCGTTATTTTGGTTTTGGATGCCAACTTGCCCATGGAAAAGCAAGATTTGATTATTGCCTCCAAAGTCATTGACGAAGGACGCGCATTAATTATTGCACTTAACAAATGGGATGACGTGGATAACCAAAGGCAAGTTTTGAATGAAATCAAAGAAAAAATGGTTACATCGTTACAACAAGTCAAAGGCGTACCCGTGTTGACGATTTCTGCCAAAACGGGTTACGGACTAGACCGTTTGATGAGCGAAGTTTTTTCAATCTATGCTTTGTGGAATAAACGTGTACCGACACATAAAATGAATACTTTCTTGCGCGAAATGACCGAAGCGCATCCGACACCCGTTGCCAAAAACGGACGGCGCATTCCAATGAAATATATAACACAAGTCAGTGCCCGTCCGCCTACTTTTGCCATTTTTTCCAGCAATCCCGATGAATTGCCCGAATCGTATTTAAGATATTTATCCAACGGTTTGCGGGACAGGTTTGGCTTTGTCGGCGTTCCGATTCGCATCCATATGCGCAAACGTGACAATCCGTATGCCGATAAATCCCGCGGAAGGCGCAAGGTTGTAGCGGATAAAAAGTAATACGAGCCGGCCGTGTTACTTAGAAACACTTACTATACTCAACTTGAACCCATTTAACACTGTTTCTGAAAATAAAAAATCCCTTCAAACAAGGGATTTTTTTTCAAGCGTTATAATCATTTATTTGGACTTAGTAATAAATGCCCGCAATTTTTGTTCAAAAACAGGCAACGTGGAGACAACTTTATATGAATCCAAAGTCCGTCCCGCATTTTTTTCCATTGAATAAACCAAGGGCATAATGTCTTTTTCTTGTGCTTGCCATTTATTTATCTGATTTCTACGGATACTAAAAGCCTGGCGTAAACCTTGTGCTTCGGCGTATCTTTCATTTTGTCTTGCTTTTAACTCAATTTTTTTAATTTCCGCATCGGTATGTGGCAATGCCGCTGTAATGGCGCGTCCCAAATGTGTCATTTTCATATTTTGAATGGCAACATTCTTCAACAGCAAATCATCGACAATTGATATTGCATCTGCTTCCATCTTTTGTTGTTGTTTTTCTAAAGTTTGTGTATATTCATGGTTGGCGACTTGGAGACCTGAAAGTATGCCCAATGCTGCCAGTGTGAACAACAAATTTTTCTTAAGCGTGTTTTTATTACCTTGTTCATATATTTTTTTTAATTCTTGAAGATCTGCCATAATACCCTCCATTAAATATGGTATCATTATATCTTGATTTTTATATTTTGTCAATTATTTTTTATTCGTTAATAGGATATTTAAGACGCATAATTTAAGTGTATAATCGGGTATGGCAATCCTTGAGCGTCGGTTTCACTTCTGCCAGTAACCTTAAAACCAATTTTTGATAAAATTTACAAGCTTTATCATTTTGTTCATTGACATTCAAATATTTCAATCCTTTTTCATGCATCAACCAGATTAATAAGAGGCGCCCATATTCCATGTGGTGAAAAGCAAGATGAATGAAAAACATATCGGTTTTATCCCCTTCAATGGCTGACACACCAATCAATCGGTATTTTCTTTAAGTACAAAAGTATTTTCGGGTTTAACAAAATTCAACATGGATTGTCGGTATAGAATAATAGCCCCTTCTGCAAAAAAAAATTATAAGTTTTGCGAACGCCCCGTTCCCATATATCAGTCACTTGTCTTTTTTCATCGGTCGAAATATCATCTTATTTCTTGTTCATATCAGGCTGTTTTTCAACATCTGTTAAATGCGCACGGGGATGCGCGTGTTCGTAAACTTCTTGTAAATGCACCATATCAATTTCAGTATATCGTTGTGTGGCCGACAAAGACGCATGCCCTAACAGTTCTTGAACCGTTCTTAAATCGCCGCCACCTTGCAATAAATGCGTCGCAAAACTATGCCTAAGCGCATGGGGTGTCACGCTTTGCGGCAAGTTCAAATAGCGCCGTATAGCCCTGACATTTCGTTGTACAACGCCCGGATTGATACGGTCTTCCCGCGTTCCGACAAACAAGGGTTCTTTGGGCAACGGATTGGGATGGACTTTCAAATATGACCGTATGGCCGATTTTACGGCGGGCAATAACGGGACAAGGCGTTGTTTATTCCCCTTCCCCGTGATTGTGAACGCATCGCTATCAAGCGGGAAATCCCCCACATTCAAACTTAAGGCCTCGGCAATACGCAAACCGCAGCCGTATAATAACGTATAAAGGGCTTTATCGCGTTTGCCTTGCCAAGGAACGCGTGCCAATTCTTCGGCCGCTTCCAAAAAACGTTTTGCATCATTGGGCGTTAACGGTTTGGGCAATACTTTTGCCGAGCGAGGTGTTCGAATTGCCATAATGGCAGTATTTTCCAAAATATTATTGCGTGTTAAAAATTTAAAAAAATTGCGTAGCGCCGACATTCCTCTGGCTACAGAAGCCCTTGATGTTTTATGGTTGGCGCGGAAAACCAAATACGAACGGAAATCTTGCACCGTTAATTTTTTCAAATCGCCGATATCAACCGTTTTTTCCATATAATCGGATAAAAAAGACATAAATTCCTTCATATCCATTTGATAGGCTTCCCCCGTCAACAATGATAAACGGCGTTCAAGCGTTAAATTGTGTTGCCATTTTTCAATCAATTCAAACAAACGCGGGGTAACACTTTGATGAAAAGGCTTGTATTCTTCGTTCATTTTATGTATCCTCTTTAAAACAAGAATAAAGGATAATTTCATTTTATGCAACACCGAATAACCGTTTTATTTCCATCTCCACTGCCGTGTTATGATTACAAATCGGATGTTGAGCTGGTGCCGGGGACATTTGTTTATGCGCCGTTCGGACGTAAACAGACACTCGGCGTTGTATGGGACAAAGCGCCCGATTTAAGTTTTGATGACGCTAAGGTCAAACAAATTTGTGCCGCCTGCGAAATGGAACCGTTGCCCGCCCAAAGTATTGATTTTATTAATTGGGTGGCAAAATACACGCTTTCCCCGCTCGGAGCCGTTTTAAAAATGGCATTAATTGCGGATTTGGAAAAAACCTCAAAAAAACCTTGTATATTTGAAACGCCCGACCCCACCCATCAACCGATTGTTTTTTCCGAAGAACAACAAGCGGCCGTTGAAACGCTTAACGCTAAAATCGGGGGCGGATTCAATGTTTCATTATTGGACGGCGTTACGGGTTCGGGCAAAACGGAAGTTTATTTCGAAGCCCTGTCAAATGCATTAAAAAAAGGCGGGCAAGTGTTGGTTTTACTGCCCGAAATCATATTAACGGCCGCTTGGTTGGACCGTTTTGAAAAACGTTTCGGTGTCAAACCGGCGTTGTGGCATTCATCCATTACGCCAAAAACGCGCCGTGATACATGGCAAGCGGTTAAATCCGGTCAAGCGCGCGTTATTGTCGGGGCACGGTCAGCTTTGTTTTTGCCGTTTAAAGAATTAAAACTCATTATCGTGGATGAAGAACACGATGCTTCATTCAAGCAAGAAGATGGCGTTTTGTACCATGCCCGCGATATGGCCATTGTGCGCGCCAAAATTGCAAATTGTCCCATAATTTTAGCATCTGCAACCCCCAGCATGGAAACGTGGTGCAATACGGTTGCAGGCAAATATGACCATGTCAGCTTGCCATCACGGTATGCCAAAGCTGTTATGCCGGATATTCAAATTGTCGATATGCGCGCCCGTGAAAAAGGCCCCGTAAAATTTGTATCGGAAACATTAAAACAACATATTGCCCAAACATTGGCACGGCACGAACAAACTTTGTTGTTTATCAACCGCCGCGGGTATGCGCCGCTGGTTTTGTGCCGTGCGTGCGGAGAAAGGTTGAAATGCCCGCACTGTTCGGCATGGTTGGTGGAACACCGGCGTGGCGGATACGTCCAATGCCACCATTGCGGCTATACAAAAAAAACACCGATCGCCTGCCCCGCTTGCGGCGAAGAAGGGACAATGGTTTCCTGCGGCCCCGGTGTTGAACGCATTTATGAAGAAGTGTGCGATTCTTTCCCGGATGCGCGTTCGCAAATCGTTACATCGGACACATTAAACAACCCCAAAGAATTTGCCGAACTATTGGATAAAATGGCAAACGGGCTATTGGATATTTTAATCGGCACACAAATGTTGGCAAAAGGGCACCACTTTGCCAATTTAACGTTAGTGGGTGTCATTGATGCCGACATGGGGTTGGCGGGCGGCGATTTGCGCGCATCAGAACGTACATTTCAATTATTGCATCAAGTTATGGGACGTGCCGGGCGCGAAAATAAAAAAGGAACGGCCTTACTGCAATCATACTTGCCCGACAATGCGATTATTCAAGCCCTGAAAAACAACGACCGCAGCGGTTTTTTAAATGAAGAAATGATGGCACGACAACTGTTAAATATGCCTCCGTTCGGGAAATTGGCCGGTATTATTATCAGTGGAAAAAATGAAGCGCAAACCTATAAAACCGCGCAAGATTTAGTTAAAACGGCACCATTTATGACGGGTGTAGACGTATTGGGGCCTGTTCCCGCCCCGTTGGCATTGCTGCGCGGCAAATACCGTTTTCGGATATTAGTTAAAAGCACCAAAGAAATCAAATTGCAACAAATTTTATCCCATTGGATGACATTGGTCAAAATTCCTACTTCGGTTGATATCCGTTTGGATATTGACCCGTATAGTTTTTTTTAAATAAATTTTAAAGCTTTCAAAAGATGTTTTGACCTTTATTTCTAACTTGCATAACATCATAATCATTTTAAATAATTCACTTGACAAGAGACGAAAGGATACACAAGTTATCTAAGTAAAACAAATAACTTCATTAAAAAAGGAACAAAAGTATGTCGCAACTGTGGATGCTCGCAAAAAAAATGTTTGTTCTTTTTTTGTTTGGGGCTTTAGTAGCAATTTGGGGTCTGTATGCTATATTAATTCGCCAAAAATAAGGGGGAAACAAATGAGTGATAATTTAATGCAAGAAGATAAAGAAATGATGAATAATGACAAGTTGTCCGTGGATGAAAAGCAAATTTTGAAACAAGAAATGAGGGAAGCTTTTGATGAATTTCCCATTGAAATTAAACAACGCATTTTGGATACCAAAAAAGAAAAATTAAGAACCCTTTATATGATTCAAGGGTGGGCAAAAGAAAACGGGCATGAAACGTTATCCGATTTATTAGTCCGTAAAATTGCGCATAAAGAAGAAAAAATTTCTGAACTTGACAAAAAGCTTCAGGCCTAGAATCTATGGAGGGGAAAATGTCCGAACAAACAAAACCATATCGTAAGCAAGACTACGCTTTAGGCAACGGCCTTTTCCTTTCTGCCAGACAGGTAGCCGTACTTGAACAACTTAATTTGGGACTTGCAAACAAACAAATTGCTCATAATTTGGGCGTTGCCGAACCGACCATTAAAATGCATATCAGCGCGCTTTTGCGGGCATTTAATGTACAAAATCGGGTACAGGTATTGTTAAAGGCAAAAGAAATGGGTTTTATCTGAACACTTATTAAAGATATGATCAGCCCCGAAAGGGGCTTTTTTTATGCCCCATTCATTTTAGAGTTTTCATAATAAAACAAAAATGTTATGATACTGGCATGAAAAACAACATCTTTTTTAATTTTATTGTTTCGGTTATTATTTTTATCGGCTTTTTTTGTTTGGGCTATGGGGCATATAATGCCCTTTTAAAGCCCGAACCTTTAAAAAAAGCAACTTTGTTTGTTTTCCCCCATTATCAAAAAAATAAAGCGTTTGATATGCATTACGGCAGCTATAACTACCGTTACATTTTTCCGGCCTTGCAACAGATGTTTTTGAAACACGGCTATAAATTGGCTACCCAGGATATTCATCCGATGAATGAAAGCGATTTGATTTTTATTGCATGGCCATATGCACCAAAACCTCCGACAGATAAAAAAGAAGTATCGTATTTATGGCTTTTCGAATCGCCAATCGGCATAAAAATGCCGTTGAATGAAGAAGATGCACTCAAGTATAATAAAATTTTTACCTACAACAAAATAATTGCCGATGGGAAAAAATATATTCATCTATATGATCCGTACCGATTTGACGTTTGGGATTTAAGCGATGACGATATCAAAAATAAAGATTTATTTGTTATACAAATAGCATCCAATTTTGTTTATCCTGCCGCGTCAAATACTATTTATGA
>ULOI01068083.1_pt1 | contig 20026 bp, 23 predicted proteins | sample 1952231 | NCBI WGS metagenome assembly ULOI01 (sample SAMEA4835593, study PRJEB28245) | human gut metagenome | biome: gut microbiome; material: fecal sample | place: Denmark | collected 2008
AATTGCCGACAAAGTGACGCTTATCCATCGCCGCGATGAATTAAAAGCAGAAAAACATTTGCAAAATCAATTGCTTGTTCATCCAAAGATTTCAATCCGTTGGGATTCCGTAGTGGAAGAATTTGTCGGCGACCAACAATTAAAATCGTTAAAAATCAAAAATGTTAAAACGGGCGATATGTCGATTTTGCCCGTCGACGGCGCTTTTGTCGCCATCGGCAATACGCCGAACACCGGATTATTCACGGGACAAATTGATATTTCCGACAGCGGATATATTGTTACGGATAAAAAAACCTGCGCCACGTCGGTGGCGGGCGTTTACGCTTGCGGCGATGTGCAAGAAGATACTTACCGCCAAGCCATTATTGCTGCCGGAACGGGATGTGTGGCGGCTTTAAGCGTTGAAAAATATTTACTTGAAAAACGAAAATAAAAACCTAAGTATTAAAGGGTTTTAGCTTTGTTTATAAAGGGTTTATCCGTCGACGCAATGGGGCGGCACAGTTTTGTGACAGGCGGCAAATGGTAAAGTGTCCGTTAGTTCAATCGGTAAAAACCTTTATAAAAACAAGCAGATAATGAATTTAATGGCAAAAGGGGGAACATTATGAAAAATTCATCCGCTTCAACTTGGATACTTATTTTAATTGCAATCGGCTTGCTTGTCATAGCTTGGTACATGAGTGTGACCAAAAACGTATTAACGCCGCTTGATGAAACGCAAAGCGTTGTTATTGAAGAGGCCGCACCGATGGCAAATTCGACTCAAAATTCCAATACAACATCGGCAACCGCAAGCACAAATAACGCTCAAAACAATTTAAACGGGCAGGGGACAAACATGCCTGAACAAACGCCGATGAATCCCGGCGAAATGCTTGAAAACGCTGCCGAATTTGAAGGCACGCTGCCTTGTGCCGATTGCCCGGGCATCATTACGACTTTAACATTATATCCCGACCAAACGTATCAATTACAGACGGTTTATATTGACCGCGACAGTTCTTTTACGTCTAAAGGGTCTTGGAAATATAACACAAATCCGCCGCGGTATGAGCTTATAGATGATGGGCAACAATACCAAATTTTGAACAATGATACGCTCGAAGCATTGGACCAAGACGGCAATCCGATTGAATCAAGCCTTAATTACAAACTTAAACGCGTATCCGTCACCGAAAGCAACTAAGGCGATTTCATTTAATCCGATAAAACCCCCTCTAAAATCAGGGGGTTTTATTTATTAAACATTAAAAATTTTATAATTTAAGCAGTCTTCAGAATGTTTTGCCGCAATTATCTTGTGTTCAAATTTTTAATATATTGCCCTTGCACATAAACGGGAGCCTTTTCAACCCTTTTAAAATTTGAATAATCGCCGCCGGTTAAGGCTATCCACTCCTTCAATGTATGTGTTTTTCCTTTAAATTCAAGAACATCCGTTTGATAATTTTTATCATATGCGCATGCATCGACTTTTAATGTAAAGGTTTCGTTTTGCCTGTCGGCAGATTTAAAATAATACTGCGTCGATTTAATGGTTTCATGGCAAGGCGCCATAAACAAAGACATATCCATATCGCTTTGAATTTGTTGTTTAATATCCGTCAAAGTCAAAGCATGCGCCGCATGTTCTTGTGCTATTTGTTGCCCGTAAGCATTTAATTTTTCATAACTTTGATAAGCTTTAAGGCCGCTTCCGAGGGCCCCTAAAGCAAACAACCCGAATATAAGTGTTGACTTGTCCATAATTCCTCCCGATTTCATCATCAGATATCAAAAGAGTTTATACCTGTTATCGGTTTTTGTCAACCATTTTATCCCAAGTTACAGTTTGCGCCAAACAGGGCCTGCGGGCGTGTCTTTGACCTCAATGCCTTTGAACAACAATTCTTGTTTCAACGCATCGGCCCCAGCCCAATCTTTAGCCAACCTGAATTGTTGGCGTTTGTCAATCAAAGCTTGCAATTCGGGCGCCAATGTTTCTTCTTTGATTTGCGGCATAACGGCCAATACCGTATCGAAACGGCGCATCAGGTCGGTAATTTGCTTAGCATCTTGTTCGGACAAGCTGTCAAAGTGCTTATTGACATCGGTCATGAACTCAAAAATGCCAGCCAACGCGACAGACATATTTAAATCATCATCCAAACCGCGTTCAAAAGCCCCCTCAGCGCGCGAAATTGCATCTTGCAAACTATCCCACCCATTTTTGCCTTTTACGTCTGTAAGGCGCCTTAAAAACTCGCCAAGACGGTCTATAACGGTTTGGTTGCCGGCCATATTGCCTTCATTAAAGTCCATGCGCTGGCGATAATGGGCTTTGATAATCTCATAACGAATGGCTTCGGGAGCATATCCTTTATTGAGCAAGTCGGTCAATGTATAGCTGTTACCCTTAGATTTGCTCATTTTTTCGCCGTTGACGGTAATATGCCCGTTATGCATCCAATACCGCACAAATTCGCCGCCGTACGCGCATACGGATTGCGCATCTTCATTCGTATGGTGCGGGAACACCAAATCGACGCCGCCGGTGTGAATATCAATCGGTTGTCCCAAATACTTGCGCGCCATCGCAGAACATTCGATATGCCACCCTGGCCGCCCGCGTCCAAACGGCGCGTCCCAATAATTATTGCCATCCCTCTCGGTCCATGCCTTCCACAGCGCGAAATCCTGGGCGTCTTCCTTTTCATATTCGTCGGCCAAACGTCCGTCCGCATTGGCTAACAGGCGCGACGCATCAATTCCCGCCATTTTTCCATACTCAGGGTAACTTGAAATCCGAAAAAATATGTCGCCCGATGGTGCCTTATAGGCAAAACCTTTGTCAAGCAGCCTTTGAACCAAATCAATCATCGCGTCGATTTCATCGGTTGCGAAAATTACATGGTCGGGGCGTTTTAAATTGAGCGTATCCCAATCTTTGAAAAACAAATCGGCATAATGTTTGGTAAATTCCTTTAAAGTTTTTCCGCTGGCCGCCGAATCGCGAATGGTTTTATCATCCACGTCGGTGACATTTATTGCAAACGTGACGTCAAAACCTTTATAGCGCAAATACCGGTTCAATAAATCATAAAACACAAAGGCGCGCAAATTGCCGATATGCGCCAAATTGTAAACGGTCGGGCCGCATCCGTACATTTTGACTTTGCCGGGAGTTGCCGGGATAAACTCTTGAACGTTATGAACTTTGGTATTATAAAATTTCAACATCTGTTTGCTCCGAAATGATTTGCCGCCAGTTTAACATACTTTAAAACCCCGTGCAAGCTTGAATTGCCAAGCAAACTTGATTTTTATGGGTGGAGAGTACCTTAAAAGTTTTGGTTTGACATTCATCCACAGGCAACCTGCCAATTATATATATAAATAAAAATAGTAGTAGTAGTGTTGTGCAAACAGGGGATAACTTTTTAATTTTTTTCTTGACGTTTTTTATCGGCCGATACGAATCGTTAAAGTTGCGCCCTTTTTTATTTTTTTTGTCGATTTTCCCGCTGAAATTTCCCCTAAAACGTGTGTGCACAAAAAAAGCATAAAATAGGACAACTTGCTACGACGCATCCATTTGGTCGTAAAACAAGCGACTTATCCACATAATTATCACTTATGCACAACTTTGCTTGCCATTGTGGATGATTTGCTTTATAATATAAGTTCTTCAATTATAGGAATGGGATATGAGAGAAATTGTATTGGATACCGAAACGACCGGTTTGGACCCTTTTGCCGGCGACCGCATTGTTGAAATCGGGTGTATTGAGCTGATTAACCACTTGCCGACGGGGCGCACCTATCACCAATATATCAATCCCCAACGCGCTTTAAGCGAAGAAGTGGTGGCCGTTCACGGGTTGACCGAAGAATTTTTGTCCGATAAGCCGATTTTTAAAGACATCGCCGATGATTTTTTGGCGTTTATCGGTACGGATTCTAAGCTTGTTATTCACAATGCGCCGTTTGATATGAAGTTTTTGAACGCCGAATTGTCTTGGGTGGATAAAGAGCTTTTGTCCTTTGACCGTGTCATTGACACGTTAGTCATGGCGCGCCAAAAGTTCCCCGGTTCCCGCGTGAACTTAAACGAGTTGTGTAAACGGTTTAATGTTGATAATACCGCGCGTACCTTGCACGGCGCATTGTTGGACAGTGAGTTGTTAGCCGAAGTTTATTTGGAACTTATCGGCGGTCGTGAACCGGGGCTTGTCTTAGATAAAATGTCGGCACCGGTGGTAAATGAAATTAAACACGCGGATACGCCGACGGTTCGTCAAAAAGAATTCCATGCGCCGCGCGTGTTTGTTTTGGATAAGGAAGAAGAAAAACAACATATTGAATTTGTTAGACAAATTAAAAATAATATATGGGGAGTTTCTTAAAAAAAATGAATGGCGGAATTCTTGTATCAGCGTTGGTGGCAAGTTGCCTTTTGGGAAATGTCGCAACCGTTCGGGCACAATTAATCGACACAATCGGGTCAATGGGAATTGGCGGGCAAATGGCAACGCAAGGTGTCAAAGCCACTTCGCAAGGCATGAATGCGTTGAAGCAAAATCAAATTATCCAAAATTTAAATCTGTTGGTAATGGATATTAAAATGAACCATATCGGCGGTTATGCGGGATTAAATCGGACGGCAGTCAGTGGCAAAAATCCCTTTCCCGGGATGGATTGGTCACTTGAGTCGGATAACGGACAAACTTTTTATGTCGAATTTAACCATATTGAGGCTTCGTTGTGCCAAAAATTAACCTCTCCGGGGTTAGGGGCGCTGAAGATATTCATCAACGGTGTCGATTCAAAAACGGCAAATTGTTCAAATACTTCTAAAATAAAAATCATTTATGAATAAATAATATTGCAAATAAATCCAAAAAAAGATACATTGTTTCACATGAAACAATGTGTTTTTTATTTGAAGTAAGGACGTTTCACGTGAAACAAGACGCAATTTATTTGGGGGCTGCAGAACCGGTATTAAGGCAATTTCAAGACTTTGTTTTGAAATGGCAAAAATCCGTCAACCTTATTTCCCCTACGACGACAAGTGACATTTGGAACCGTCATATTTTGGATTGCGCCCAATTGTTCGAATATATTCCAAGCATAGCCAAAAAGCTGGTTGACATGGGAACGGGCGGCGGATTTCCGGGCGTTGTGTTGGCAATTATGAATAAAGCGTTAACAGGGCCTTTGACCGATATTTACTTTGTTGAAAGCGATATCAAAAAGAGCATTTTTTTAAAAGAATGTATCCGCGAATTTGGGTTAAATGCCTCTGTTTTAAATGAACGGTTGGAAAATGTCAAACTGGACGCTGTCGATGTTGTGACGGCGCGCGCCTTAAAGGAACTAAAGGTTTTGATTCAGTTGGGGCAGGGCTTTATTAATCCGCAAACCACTTGTTTGTTTTTAAAAGGCGAACGGGTTGATGATGAAATTTCAAATAATCCGTATCCATGCCATTTGGAAAAAATAAAAAGCAAAACGGCCGAAAACGGCGTGATTTTAAAAATAGGAGAATTACACATATGAAACGCAAACCGCGCATTTTTTCTGTGTCTAATCAAAAAGGCGGCGTTGGCAAAACAACGACGACCGTGAATTTGGCAACGGCAATTGCAGCTTTGGAAAAAAAGGTTTTAATCATTGATTTGGATCCGCAAGGCAATGCGACGGTCAGCGTCGGTTTGCAACGCGCGATGGGCGGCAAAAATTCGTACACGGTTTTAACCGGCCAAGACACGGTTGCATCCAGCGCACAAAAAACAATTATTCCGTATTTGGATGTAATTCCAGCCAGCAAAGAATTGTTGGGTATCGATATTGAATTGGCCGATATGGAAAATCCGCAATTTTACCTGAAAAAAGCTTTGGAAGGCGTGAATGAATACGATTATATTTTTGTTGATTGCCCGCCGGCTGTCGGCTTATTGACGATGAACGCTTTGGTCGCGTCGAACAGCGTGATTGTCCCCGTCCAATGTGAATATCTGGCTTTGGAAGGGGTTGCCGATTTAATGAAAACAATCGAACGGGTTAAAAAGAATTTCAATAATACCTTAGATTTGCACGGCATTGTGATGACGATGTACGACGGGCGGTCAAATTTGGCCAAATCCGTCATTAATGACGTGCGTGATTTTTTCGGAACGAAAGTTTACAACACGGTCATTCCGCGCAATGTTCGGGTGCCCGAAGCCCCGTCGCACGGCAAACCGGTTATGTTGTATGATTTCCGCAGCGTGGGGGCGCAAAGTTATATTCAATTGGCGGGAGAAGTTTTAAAACGCGAAAAGGAGTTTGCACATGGATAAAAAAATCGGTTTGGGTAAGGGGTTAAGCGCTTTGATGGGCGAGGATTTGGATATAACGCCTGCCGCGCCCGTTACGGGGATTATAACCGTTTCTTTGGCGGATTTGGTTCCCAGCCCATTTCAACCGCGCCGTTTGTTTACCGAAGAAGCCTTGACGGATTTAGTTGAATCCATTCGTGAAAAAGGCGTTTTGCAACCATTGTTGGTACGTACCACACACACTTTAAACGCCCGCTATGAAATTATCGCCGGCGAACGGCGCTATCGTGCATCAAAATTGGCGGGACTGTCCGAAGTGCCGGTTATTGTCAAAGAATTTGATGACCAAGCCACATTGGAAGTGGCGCTCATTGAAAATTTGCAACGCGAAGATTTAAGCCCATTGGAAGAAGCCGAAGGGTATAAACGGTTGTTGCAAGAATTTGATTATACGCAAGACGCATTAGCCAAAGTTGTCGGCAAAAGCCGCAGCCATGTTGCCAATATGATGCGATTGTTAGATTTGCCGATAACGATTAAACATTTGGTTGAAAATAAACAATTGACAACGGGGCATGCGCGCGCGTTGTTGAATGCCGAAAATGCGGAAGCATTGGCCGAAGAAATCATCCAAAAGGGATTGAATGTCCGCCAAGCGGAAAAATTAGTTACATCCAAAGGCGGCGTTGCGGGGCGTAAAAACGCCAAAACCTCGGGTGTTCAAAAGTTGCGCCAAAAAGACAGCGATATTGCCGCTTTGGAAAATGAGTTGGGCGGCTTGTTAAACGCGCCCGTTTCGATTAATTGGAACGGCAAAAAAGGGCAGGTTGTTGTGCAATTTGCATCATTGGAAATATTGGATGTCATTTTGCAACGCTTAACCAACGGCGGCGCGTTGGAAGGGTAAAGCATTTATCGGGTATCGTGCAAGACTCTTCTAACGATACATTTCAAACGAAAAGCGGGTGAAATGATGTATGGCTAGAAATTTTGTTAAAAGTTCCTGAGAAAAAATCAAAAATCTTATCGCAAACAACCCAAAATGTTAACTATCGGCAATTGATTTAATTTGAATAAAATTTTAAATTAAATCCATTGCCCTTTTTTAATGCTTGAGAAGGCCTTAAATTTTAATTATACTGTTAATTATCAAAATTGTGAAAGGAAAGGAAATAATGTCAAACAAAGCTTCAAAAGAATTTAAACGCATTGTTATCGGTTTTGTCGGATTGTTGGCCACGTGCGATTGCTACAGAACGTCAAGCGTCACTCAGCTGTTATTTATCAAGCAAGCACTGGCTCGGAAATCATTTTTGCGATAATTTGCAAAAGATGCCGTCATGAATTTAGGTTTGGCGTCCATGTGTTACCAAAGGGGTAAATTTTGTTTCATTTGGTTTTATAATGAGGTGTCAAACCAAAGGGCGCAGTCGATGTAGGAAAAATAAAAAGGATAAAACTATGAAAGTAAAAGACATGAAACGTATTGTTTTTGATGGCACAAGCTTTCACGACAGGCAATGTTCAAACAAATATTCGGCGGATGTGAATGCGCGTACCTTGTTGGGCAATTATGACGGTTTGTTCGGGTGGTTTAAAAAACAAATTGACCGATTGTGTTATCCGAAAACGCCGCACTTTGCCCGCTTTAAAAAGCGAATAGTTCGATTTAATCAAGTTGAAAGCGGTGAACAAATCAAACGGGTACAAAATGCGCCTTTTGATGCATGTTCTTGTGAACAATCGGCGATTAACCAAAGTTATCCGGATGCCGCGACGGCAGACAAACATCCAATGAAATTATTTGATTCGTTTGGTGATATGTGTGATAAACAAACTCATCAAGAGCGTAAAGATGTTAAAAATACAACAGGTTGTCATAAAATTATCAAACACGTGGGCGGGACGCGTGTCGTTGATGAGCAAACGGCCGATAAACGCAATCAACAAATTTTAAGACATTGATAAAACGTGCCGTTTGTCAAACGACAGCCTTTTAATCGTTTCGAAAAGGCCATCTACACCCTATATTAAATATATACTTGAACGTAAAAGAATCAAGCGATATTATGAAAAATGCAACCGTTGCTTGCCAATGCATGATGATTATTTCCTATTGTTCGGCGAGTGGCTGACAAATGTCATTTTTTTGTAATTTTTTGTAAACGCTATGAGGGATGCAAAAAAAAGAATGTAATATAATCAAAGATTTAATTACTTATATTTGGTTTAATTTGTCGAAAGCCCCTAACGGCGTGCCTTGGCCGGGACGGAGGTTAATAATATTAAAGCCCTTGCCAACATCAGTTCAGGGGGCATAGCGGATGTTTTTGTTTGTTTTTCGGTATCGGATAATAGGAATAAAGCCTTGATAATCCAATCTTTTTTCCAAATGCGCAATTGTGTTTTAACCGCCGGTTCCATTTTAAATTGAGCCGCGCGCAATACTTTTTTAACCGCCAAATCGGGAGATTCGCCCTTTGCGACAGCCGTCACGCCCATCAACAATCGATTGAAATATCCCATTAAAATGCGCACGATGGCAACGGGAGATTCGCCCGCGCTTAACAATAAATCGTAATTTTCCTGTACCGCTTTTTGATTGCCGGACGCCACCGCCAAACATAAATCGTCAAACGATGAAGATAACGATACGGTGGACACGGCCAAAACGTCATCGGCTTCGATTTGTTTTATATCGCCCATATAGGTGATGAGCTTTTCCAATTCGCGTTTGGTGGTCAACCGGTTTTCGGTCAGGCGTTCCCTTAATAAAACCAATGCATTATTTGATGCCGTATAGCCGTTTTCGCGCAAAAAAGTTTGAATGGTGTTTGAAATGTCTTTTTCTTCGTCGGCATAACACGCAACGGTTAAAAATTTGGGATGGTTTTCGCCCGCCACCCTTAACGCATTGTTTTTGGGCAAATTATCGGCCGTGATTAAAATAAAGGCGTTTGTTTTGATTAATTCGCCCGCCCGTTCAATAATTTCACTGCACGCCCCGTCGGCTTCCTTGACCCAAATTAAACGCCGCCCGCCCATCAGCGAAGGCATATTGGCTTCATCTATGGCGATAAGGCGGTTTTCCTTAAATTTTGCGGGCGTTATTTTCACAACGGCAAATTCGTCTTTTAAATCGGGCGTAATTAATTTGGCAATCGTTTGCGCCGTATCATCCACAACGCCAAAATCGGCGCCATACACCAAAGCCCCCAAAAACGAAGAGGTTATTTCGCGTTGCAAAGCATTGATTTGATAGGGTTTTGCCTTCACGAATGAACCTCTTTGCGCACATAGGAAATAACGTGTGTCGATATCGTTTGTGCCAAAATTTTAATTAAGTTTTCCCGCACGCGTTCTTTGGACATATAGGTTGCATACGGTTCCAATGTAATATTGTACGAACCCGTCGCGCTGGTTGTTGTGTCAATTAAAACTTGTTTTGTTTTACGGTCAATCAGTTTATAATTGGCTTTTTGGATAATCCGTTCGCGGCTGGAAAAGAAATCCTCTTGAATGTTTTGGTCACTGATAAGCGGTTCGGGCAATGTGACGATTAAATCGTAATTTTGGGGCGCTTTGATTTGTTCGGGATTTAATTGGTTGCGCAAATTTGTTTGCAACAAATACCCCATATAATTGTCAATCGGCACAATGTTGATTTCGGCCGTTTTGTTGGTCACTTGTTTGTCATCCAACGTCGCATATAACGGCGTAAACCCGCAAGCGGTTACGGCCAATAACAAAAAAGCGGCAATCCATTTCATAAACATGGCGGTTCCTTTCGTATGATATCGTGCAGTATAGCGTTTTTTATAAAAAAACAAAACAATATTTTTTATCTTGAACACATGCCGATATTCGGATATGCTTTTTGCAAGCTTGTTTTAGAAAGGTTGACATGAAAAAAATAATCGTGATTGCCGGTGCCACGGCCAGCGGAAAGTCGGATTTGGCTCTCAAAGTGGCACACACTTTAAACGGCGCCGTTGTGAATGCCGATTCGGTGCAAGTATACGCCGATTTGCCGTTGTTGACCGCTCGCCCGACAAATGAAGACATGCAAGGCACCCCCCATTATTTATACGGCTATTTAAATTGCCATCAAAATTCAACGGTTTTAAATTGGCTGGAACGCGCCGCCAACGCGTTGGCACACATACAAAATCCCATCGTGGTCGGCGGTACGGGCATGTATATTGATGCTTTGATAAACGGAATCAATGAAATTCCCGATGTACCGCCCGAAATCCGCGAACGTGTACGCCAAATGCCGTTGGATGACGTTAAAGCCCATGTAAAGGATTGTACGGCGGTTGACCCGCAACGCCTCAGACGTGCGTTAGAGGTTCAATGGGCAACGGGCAAACCGTTGGCTTGGTTTCAACGCCAACCGCGTAAAAAATATGTTCAAGCCGAATTTGTCAAAATATGGCTTAATCCGCCCCGCGATGTATTGTATCAGCGGTGCAATGCGCGGTTTTTAAAGATGTTGGACCAAGGCGCGATTGACGAAGTGGCCGCGCTCAACGAACAAAACCCCGGCGGCGGTGTGAAAAAAGCCATCGGGTACGCCCAAATAACCGCCTTTTTAAACGGCGAAATAACGCGTGAGGAAATGGTTGAGACGTCGACACAAGCCACGCGCAATTATGCCAAACGCCAAATTACGTGGTTTAAAAATCAATTAAACGCCGATTTGGTGTTGGAAAGCAACACTCAAGAAATTGATTTTATGCGTTTAAAGCTTTGATTTACAACGTGTTAGTCATTCGTCCATAAAAGGAAGTAATTACATGTATAATAATTGTAATTACTTAATAATTACATTATTCTGAGCAGGTTAATTTTAAGCTTATATGAAGTTGCCGAAATTTCGCTTTGGAATATTTAAATATTAATATCATTGAAAATCAAAACGTTATATAATTTTTTTACCTCGTAATTACATTGTTTAATTTTTTGATTGATTTATGCCGCATTTCTGATTAAACTGTTTGTTAAGAACGCGGAACAATTTGAAATTCTGTACATTTTAAGTCCAATACTTTTGTATAATTTTTAAATAGGCAAAGGGGGCTTATACAAACAAAGGCTTAAACGCCTCACAAAGCACCCGCGCATGTATTTTGGATAAAGAAGTTATGGCTGTGCCGTTTGAGCGGCGATTGAAAAGGCAAGGAGCATGAAAATGATAAAACAAAAATCAAAACAGGCGGACGAACTTTTTTCGGATTTGGACAAACCGACGCCGCCGTCGTTTTGGCAAAAAAAAGGCGCGTTGATTGCCGGCGTCTTTTCGTTAATTTGGTTCTTTTTTGTCGTTGATTATTTGTTATCTTCGGGGTGGTGGGCAAACCGCGGCGATTTGTCTCCGGCCGAATTTGTCGGTGGGACGTGCGGATTGTTGTTGCCAATTGTTTTGGCCGGCTTGGTGGCGGCCTATTTTGACCGTTCGGCGTTGTTGTCATATGAATCTCAAACATTGCAATCTTATTTAAACGAATTGGTTTATCCGACCGAAGAAGGCGCCGTTTATACCAAAACGCTGACCGATGCGCTGCGCGAACAAATCAAAGAATTTCGAACTGTCTTTGCCGGCGTTCAAAACCAAACCAACCAAGTGCGCGGCGATTTAAAACAATGGATTGATGATTTAAGCACGATTATCAACCATGTTGACACACAAACCATCGGGTCGGTCAAAGAAATCGCCGACCACATCCACGCATTGACGGCGGCTACCGAACAAGCTAACAACCAAGCGCAACAAGCTTCCGCCTTATTTGCCGAACAAGCCGCCGAGCTTAGGCAAGTGACCGCCCAAACGGTCGAAACGGTTGGGTCTTTGGCTCAGGCATTGTCTCAAAACGTGGGTGAAATCCAACAAATCCAAACGGCGTTGGAAACATCAAACGGCGCAACGCAAACGGCATTGGGCCAAGCGCATGAAATTACGACACTGCTTGAAAACGAAAGCGAACGCATTGTCGGCGCGATTGATACTTATGAAAAAGGTGCGAAAGAACAAAATGCCCGCTTGTTCGGCAATTTGGAAAAAGTTTTGGCTGTGTTTAAGGCTCACGGCGACATGTTGGAACAAGAGGTTGAAAAGACCGCCAACCGCGTGCGCGTGATTGAAGCGACCTTTGCCGAAAATGCCAAAGGGTTGTTTGAGGTAGCGGACGCGGCCGTTTCTCAGATGGGCGATGTCGGCATTTTGTTTGACGAAAAGGCTCATCGCATGCAAAAAACGGTGGATGTGATTAAGCAAGACATGGAAAGTTTGTCGCAAACGATTGTGCAAAATGCCAAAGAGTTGGACATTCAAACGGGCGGCAAGTTGAAACAACAGACAAGCGAAGACTTTTTAAAAGAAGCCAAAATCATTTTAGACAGGTTACAAGCTTTTTCGGTCGACATGGCCAAATTATTTGCGCCCAGAACACAAGAACTATTGTGGCAACGCTACAATAACGGCGACAAAGCGGCATTTATGCGGCACATAACAAAAGAATTATCCACCGGTCAAGTTAAGAAAATCAAAGAGTTATATAAAAACAACGCTGAATTCAAAAAAGCCGTTACGCATTACATGGGCGAATTTGAAGGCATGACTAAGGCTGCTAAACAAAATGACGCCGATTTGTTGATGAGCATTTTGGTTGGGTCGGATGTCGGCCGTTTGTATATGGTTTTGGCGGACATTTTCAGAAAGGGGAAATAACATGCGCATTAAATTAACCAAAATCGGGAATTCTTGGGGCGTGCGATTGCCCAAAACAGTTTTGGTCGAATGCGGATTTCAAAAAGAAGCCGAATTGGAAGTCAAACAAAAGACCGTTTTGTTGTCGCCCGTGACATCCGTGCGCGAAAATTGGGAGGCGCAATTGTCCGCCGAATTCAACAAAGCCCCGTTTATTAAAAAGGGAGAATGGCAATGGTAAAACGTTTTGAAGTGTTTATGTGTGACGAATCGGGCGTCCAAAAACCATGCCTGATTATTTCTCCGAATGAAATGAATGATGCGTTGCCATATGTGATGATTGCCCCCATTACGACATTTGAACGGCGTTTGCCATGCCGCGTTGTCATCGGATTGAAGGGCAAAAAGGGGCAAATTGCACTCGATATGATTCGAACGGTTGATAAAGGGCAATTGCCTCAAAAAGTTGGCATTTTGCCCGAAGAAAGCCACGGGGAAATTTTAAATATTCTTGGAAAAATTTTCAGCCGTTGATAAAAAGCCCGTTAAAAAAGCAAAAAAATAAATATGTGTTTACATACTTGAAAACACAATTTTTAAAGAACAGTTTGTGTTAAAATCACCTTATTGTGTTACTTGTTTGTTGCAACCGACGATAAAATATTTTGAGCCCACGCGGCACTTTCGTCGTCCAACCCTAAATTTTGCAAGGCTTGTTTTTTGACGCACGATTTGGCGATACTTTGTGCCAATTCGGACAAATCGGCGGTAAAAGCCGTGCCGTTTTGAACGGCCGCCAAGCTTTCGTTCATTAAACAAGTTCTTAACGCCGATTTTTGGTCTAACGATAACGTTTCGGGTTTTTGTTCGGTTTGACAAGCCGTTAAACACAGCATGGTTAAGGCAATAAACAAATATTTTTTCATCTGAGGTCCCTTTCGATTGAACGGTTTTTGCAGTTCGGCAAACATGGCAAACAGTGTTTCAATGGCCTGTTGTTTTGCCGATTTTGTGACGCCTATTTTACAAGCGGCGAATAAAAAATGCAAGGTTTTGTTTTATTGAAATATTCGGTAATAATTTTTGTATTAAGTTTCTTGAAGTCTTCACAAATGTCTATATAATGAAATTACCGTTTCAAAATCATCAACGTTATGGAGGTTTCCCGATGCATATGACAGCCGAACAAACCGAAAAGCGCGTACAAAAAATGACACGCATTTTTGATGCCGATAAGTATGTTTCCCAACTGATTCGACAAGATATGGATGACATTGCCCGCGATTTTGCTCCGGAAGATAAAAAGGTGATGGGCCGAATGATTTTAAAGTTGGTCAGAAGTTGCCACACTGTCGGCGAAATTGATGATATTTTGTGCGGACGCAGCGGGCAAACAAAATTGGTGCGCCAACTTGATGACATTGCCATTACGGGCGCGATTTACGTTATTGAGGATTTAAGCAAAAAATATGTCGGCACTATTCCCCATTTGGATGATTTTGAATTTATGACGGATGAACAGCTTGGCGAAATTGCCGCCGCAATTGCTGCCGGAAAAGCAGCGCCGTTTGAAACACGAACATTCGGTCAAATGAACGTTCATGAAGAAGAACAAGCCGCCGATTTGAACGGTTCAACCCGCAAAGCGCCGCTTGATTCGGACGCAAACAGCCAAGAAGGCTGGGCCAAAGAAAATTTTTGGGACGCATTGTTTGGGAATGAAAAGGCACAACAAAACAGATGGGTTCCGACCCCTTATCAAGAATTTTTAATGAATGAAGCCGACGGATTTTCAATGGCGACGGGCAATTATGCTTATCCATTGGCGCAAGTAGGGATATTGGCCGAACCGTTTAAAGAAATTGTTTTGCATATGAGCCAAGAATTTAATACAAAATATGCGCATCTGCCGTATGAAAAACGCTTGTCATTATGTCAAATGGCCGAAGAATTGGTCGATATAACGCAAACACGCGAAGAAACGGTGTTGTTTTTCGTGCGTCCGAAAGGGCAAAGGGAAAAAATTCTGCCATCCATCGACGGCTTGTCGTTTCACGAACGGAACTTTTTAAAAGACGCTGCGTTGTATTATTTTCAATATAAAGACGAACACCCAAACATTTTTAAAGCGGGATTGCGCAAGATTTGCAGCTGGATAGGCAAAGCACCGTCCAACCCGCCGCAACGGACGGCTCACAACACGGCACCTGTGCGCGTAAAGCCCAACGGTCGCGAACGCACTTAAACCTTTAACACGGTTTTAGGAAAAACAAACCGATCCCTTTTGCGGGATTTAAGGGCAATTCGGCGTATCAAACAAGGAAGCGCTCTATTTTAAAACGGGGATGGCGGGAATGACGGGTGCCGGCGGAATCAAAGATGAATCCGTATTTTTTACCCACGTTTGGTTGCGCCCGAACGGTCCGATTTTGCCGCGAACGATAAGCGTATCGCCTTCGCGCCACAGCTCGCTGTTGTAAATTTTTTGCTTTTTGGGGTCCAAAATCTTGCCGTTCTTATACCGGTCGCCCATAACTTGCATGCCCCAAATAATGTCAGCCCCCAAAATCGGCGGGTTCCCGACCACCTTTGACATGCGTTTGTCGGTGTTTTGAAATAATTTTACGATTCGGCCGTAAACTTGATGGTCATATTCATACACATACACCACGCTTTTGGGCGTATTCGTTTCATCGTCAATTGTCGTCCATAATCCGGTTACGGGTTCGGCGGCATGTCCCGTCCCCATTGAAATGCCCATAATGAAACAAACGGCGGCCACCGTAATAAACACAACGGCGACGCCTTGATACACTTTTGATATAAAAAATTGAATAAGTGAAGAATGCATAGGGAAACCTTTTAATTTTCTTTAGCGGCACATTGCCGCCCCAGGTTTTATAAACAATCGACGGGCAATTTTTCGCCACCTAAAATATGAGCGTGCAAATGCGGCACTTCTTGCCCGCTGTCTTTGCCCGTATTAAAAACCAACCGATAACCGTCCTTTTCCAATCCCAAAATTTCAACCGTTTTATGAATTGCGCGCATGAAACAAGCGATTTCTTCGCTGTCCGAATGGTCGACAAAATCCGAAAAATCCGTCAACAACGCTTTGCAAATGACCAACGCGTGGATTTTGGCCTTTGGATGAATATCGTAAAACGCCAAAGCGCAATCATCTTCATAAATCTTATCGCACGGCAATTCGCCGCGAATAATTTTGGCAAAAACATTATCGGCATTATATTCCATAGGGTAACCTCCTTTATCAATTCGCCCGTAAAAAAAACAAGAATCTTCGCAAGATTTGACATGTTTTTTTGTTGCTCTTTGACGAAGATAGCAGTATAAATATAAAAAAACAATATCAAAAGGGTGATGCATGAAAAAATTCTTGATTTTTACCGTCATTATGGCAATGGCCGTCTGTGCCAAAGCCAATTTGTACAGTGCCGATATGATTTCGGTTTCGGCCGAAGCCAACACAGCTGTCGAAGCACGCGATTTGGCGCTTAACCATGCCGTGCGCGAAGCTTTCCCGATGATGTTGCGCCGCGTGGCTTTGTCCGATACGGCGCATGTCCAAGCAACGCCGGCGGAAATGTCCGCTTTTGTCCAAGGGCTGTCAATTGCGAATGAAAAAACCACGCCGACCAAGTACATGGCGGATGTGACGGTACAATTCAAACCCAAAGACGTTCAAGATTTTTTAAACCGCCAAGGCATTTTGTATATTACGAAAGAACCCCCGAAATATTTGTTCATCCCGATTTTTGTCGAAGGGGACAAAGCCGTTATTTTTGATGAACAAAGCCCGCTGTACCAAGCTATGAAAAAGGGCATAACGGGTACCACTATTTACGAATTCATTGCGCCATTGGGGGATGAAGCTGACAAAAAAAACGTCACGTTGGACATGTTGAACAGCGGCGATTTGACCGATTTGAATGCATTGCTTATCCGTTATCGTACCGATTATGCTTTATTGGTGCGCGTTACCAAAACGGGCAATATTTATAAGGTTCAAGCCAAATCTTATCCGCAAAATACGACAAGTGCCGATGTGTTGTTTGCCGTATCGTCCAATGCCGCCAACATACCGGCCGTTATGACACAGATTTTAAAGAAAACGGCGGGCGAACTTGAAAAAAAATGGCGCCAAAACCAAACGGCTTTAACCGACCAACGCGGCGACATGACAATCGTTATCCCAATTAACGGCCTCAGCGAATGGATGGCCATTGAAAAACAAATTAAAAGTTTGCCGTTTTTGGACAAGGTACAAGTGCAAGCGTTACATAAAAACCAAGTCTTTTTGAAAATAACCTATGCCGATACGCTGGACAATATTGTGCGCAAAATGGATAAAGCGGGGTTCAGCTTAAAAAGCGGGCATGACGGCACGTGGGTGTGGGATAAATTGGGCAATGCCGATGCCCTTGCGGGCTCTTCGGACGGGGCTATCGGGCTTGGCGCAACACAAAACGGCTTATTGCATTAAAAATTTAAGGGGAAAAAATGAAACTCAATAAAACACTTTTGATTATCTTTTTGATTTTGTTGGTTACCGGCGGATTTTTCTTTGCCATTTCCAATATTTTGCTGCCGTTTGTGTTGGCGTTTGTGTTGGCTTATATTTTAAATCCCGCGGTCAACAAATTGCAAAAACACGGGTGGAACCGCACATGGGGCACAACGGCGGTCGTGACAGGGTTCTTTTTCTTTATCATCATGATAATTTTAATTTTAATCCCGCTTTTGCAAACCCAGGTCGTCAGCTTTATGAAAAAAGTCCCCGCCATTGCGGGCGCAATTTGGTCAAAGGTCAGCGTATTGATTTCTTATACGCAAGCCAAAATCCCTACCGACCAAATGGACCAGCTGCGCGGTACCATCAGCCAAACAACCTTTGATTTTTTAAATACGTTGGCGGGCGGCGTTTTGAACTTGCTGTCCAACGGCATCGCGGTGGTCAGCGTGATTTCGCTGCTTGTCATCACGCCGGTGATTTTGTTTTACGTGCTGCGCGATTGGAACGATGTATCGGCCAATACCAAAGAGTTGGTGCCGCCCAAATATGAAAAACAAGTGATGGGTTTTTGGCAAGAGGTCAACCAAACGTTGTCGGGCTTTATCCGCGGACAAATTTCGGTGTGCTTTGCGTTGGCGGTTTTTTATGCCATCGGCTTATCGGTGGTCGGTTTGGATTTGGGCGTTTTGGTCGGGATATTGTCGGGTATCTTGTCTTTCATCCCGTATTTCGGCTTTTTGACCGGCGTGGTGCTCAGCATTTTAATCGCTTTTTCCCAAGGTGCCGGTTGGGGATTATGGATTGGGTTGTTGGTTGTTTTTTCCATCGGCCAAGTCTTGGAAAGTTACGTTTTAACTCCGAAATTGGTCGGCGACCAAGTCGGTTTGCACCCCGTTTGGGTCATTTTCGCGTTATTGGCGGGCGGCGTGATTTTCGGGTTTTTGGGCATCTTGTTGGCCGTGCCGGTTGCCGCCGTCATCGGCGTTGTTGTCCGCCATACAATCGCTTGGTATAAAGGCACAAACGTTTACAAAGGCAAAAAATAAATGGCATCGGTGCATGATGATTTGCAAACGCCCGTTTCGTCCGATTGCGACAAGCAGACGGATAACGCGGCCACTGAGACAAAATATGCGCCGGATGTGCAAGGGCGTGTTAATGCTTCGTTTGTCAACAAAATAACGCCGCCGCGCCCAATGGGCGATGGGACTTGCACAAAACAAATGGCAGATACTCATGCGGCGCACTTTTTGCCTTCTGCCCCTTCATCGCCGATGCCGCGCCAATTATCGTTGGGATTGTCGTATCGCAAAGCGTATAATTTAGACGATTTTATGGTGGCGCCATGCAACGTAGATGCGGTCACTTGGTTGGATTTGTACCCGAATTGGCCCGCGCATGCGATGGTTATTTTGGGCCCGTCGGGCAGCGGCAAAACCCACCTGGCGCATATTTTTTCTAAAAACTTGATTGACGGCGCCGATTTGACGGATACAAATTTTCCCGAACACATTGATAAAATCGTTGTTGAAAATATCGACCGGTTGGCCAATGAAGCGGCATTGTTTCATTTATATAATTGGACGAAAGAACAAGGCATCGGTTTGTTAATGACGGCCGTTCAAATGCCCGACATCAAATTGCCCGATTTAAAATCCCGCCTGTATTTAGCGCCGAAAATCCAAATTTTGCCGCCCGACGACGATTTGATTTATGCCGTTTTAATGAAAGCGTTTTTCGAACGCAATATCCTTGTCGACCCGTCGGTGTTGGAATACGCTGTCAAACAAATCGAACGGTCTTTTCCCGCCGTACACCGTTTGATTGATACGGTTGATAAAGTATCGCTTGAAAAGGGGCGGCGCATTACCATCCCGATTGTCAAAGAGGCGTTACGCCAAGTTTAATTTTTTTCCAAAAAACAACCTTTTACTTTTATCGGCAAAAAATAAATTAAAATTGTTGTTTTTATATTTTGTGCGCCTTTTGCATGATGCAAAAATTAAGTTGTATTTTACCCGTAAATCGCATAAGATAGACCAAACATGAGGAAAATATGCGTAAACGGATTTTAAGTATTTTATTGGCAATTATGGGCATTGCGCTCGCGGTATTTTTGATTTTGGCGTGCGGGTCATACGCGTCGGGGGATGCTTCGTTTAACACCGCTTCCAATGGCGTGTACAGCAATTTAATGAGGGCGCCGGGGGCATATACGGCCGACTTGTTATGGCAAGGGTTCGGCTTTATCGCATTATTGTTCCCGGTTGCATTGATTGCTTGGAGCATTTTAACCGTCTTTAATTTATGCGCGTGGGTGAAATTGCGCATCTATTTGTTTATTCCGGCCGTATTGCTCGGGTGTTGGTTGTTGGCCGATGTCGCGTTGGATGACCCCGCCTTTGCCAAAGCGGGCGCGGGCGGTTATATCGGGCATTTTTTGGCAACGTTCGGCACTTTGAACGCTTGGTATTG
>ULOI01008703.1_pt1 | contig 19712 bp, 13 predicted proteins | sample 1952231 | NCBI WGS metagenome assembly ULOI01 (sample SAMEA4835593, study PRJEB28245) | human gut metagenome | biome: gut microbiome; material: fecal sample | place: Denmark | collected 2008
AGTCGCCGCGTACGGCCACTTTGCCGCCGCCGAATGAAAAACGGTTGACAATCATAAAGTCGGGGCGTACCGGCGTTTGCGTTAAATCAACGGATGCTTTGAGTGTCGGTTCGGATACCCATGACAATGTGCCGTTGGCTTTGAACACCGAATCGGATGCCCCGCGTTGTTTGCCGGAAAAATCCGCCAATGTAAACACGCGGTCGCGAATACGGAAAGCGACGTTGGCGTTCATTAAATCCAACACTTTGTACATCAAACGCCCGGCCGTTAATTTTACATCAATATCCCATTCGGTTAAGGGAGCAAAGTCAAATTCTTTGGCGGACAATTTGCCGTTTTGGTCAATAAGCGACGTTTGCCTTGGGATAAACCGTTCGGCTTCAAAAATCGGAGAAGCAATTGTTGCGGCAATTTTTTTGCCCTGTTTGCTTGAATAAGATACGTCGCCGGTTAACTTTTGTACGCCGATGCTGACGTCACCTTGGTTGAGGCGCCAATCAGTGGTATCGCCGTTTAAAACACCTTGTGCTTTTAGTGCGCCTGTCAAGTTATCGACGTATTTGTTTGATACATTCAGCAGTGTTAAAAATTTTTGAGTATTCGGATGCGATACATTTACATTGAGGTTTTGAAAACGGATATTGTCTTCGACTTTGGCAATGCCGCCGCTGAGTTTAATCGACGCATCGGATAATTGCAATAACACGTTTGTTTTATACGTATTATTTGACCCGCTGAACGAACCGGCGAATTTTGCATCGGTAGCTTGTTTAAACAACGGCAATGTTGAATCCAATCCCGCACGCCCCATAAAGATAGGCAGTTGTGCCGCAGCGAAATTGAAATTCATTGAGTTGATGTTAGCCACATCAGTTCCTAAACCCGTTACTTCGCCCGATACATTTAATGTGGCGGTGGCTACACCCGAAAATTCGGCGTTGTCGACTTTTAACACGCCGCCTTTAAGTGAACCGGTCATCGACCCTGAGGTAATCGGCAACGCGTGCCATGTAAAGGCTTTAAAGTTTGTTTTAAAGGATAAATCCCACCCGGATAAATCTTTAGCTCCGCGCGCCCAATCGGTCATTAAGGCGGGCAGCGTGTCAATTTGGACTTTGTCATTTGTCCGTTTAAATCCCGTATAGCTGTCCAAATTTAAATTGTTAAAGGTAACATCCAATTCCGCTTTTTTCGGATTTTGCGGTGCCCAAGCAATTGACCCGGACCCTTCGGTCGTATCGATTTTAAATGATGACAAATCAAGCGAGGCAAATCCCGGCGCGAGGGTCATGGTACCTTTGGCCGTTGTTTTTTTCAACAAGTTTTGCGGGACGTTTTGTGCCGTTATGTCCGCCAATTTCAAGACAGCACGCAAATCGTCCGTCGACATGTTCCCGCCCAGCAACACATACGGTTTGCCCGATTGAATGCCGGTATGCGCGGTAAAGTTGACGGCCGTTTTGCCGGGCAGCGTGGCTTTGCCGTTCGTGACGGTTAATTTTTGATTGGCATAGGCCATTTCCCCTTCAAGAGAACGGATGGTTTCGCCCCGTATTAAAAAACGGTCGACATGGAATGTCATCGTGATATTTTCGCCGATTTTATCTTGTTGCAAATAGGACCAATCAATTTGATCGAAATAAGGTTTAAATGCCGCGTAATCCAACACGTTAACGGCTAAATCGCCCGTGAAAAACGCGGGTGCGGTTGCTGTTTTGACGTGTTTTTCAAGCGTTGTCGTAACGGCAAAGGCGCCGTCTTCGTTACCGAAGCGGATAATGAAATTATTCAACGTATCCACCAGCGGCGTTATTTGCAAGCCGAAATTGCCGACGGCTTCTTTTTGAATAACATCGTTTAAAACGGGCAACCCGAGCGTTTCAAGAAGAGCCGGCGGATTCTTAAGCGTAAAAGTTGCATCGCCGTTTAAAATGGATTTCGGATCGTGGTTCGTGATTTCGCCGGTAAAGTTTAAATTCAAACCGCTTGATTTTTCCGCCACTGTAAATTTTAGCGTTGCGGCGCGGTCGTTACGGATACGCCCCACATTCGCCGAACCCGTTAAAATTACTTTGCCGTAATGGGCGGAACCGTTAAAAGTATACGGCCCCTTTAACGCGTCAATTTTAACGGTACCGTTAATGTTTTGCAAATCGCATTCTTCGCCGGTAATTTTATTCACATATCGGATGGTGCCTCCGGAAATGTTTAAATTATCGATGCGCGTGCTTTGCATCGTGCTGACCGTCCCCAAAATGCGGGCATCGTTTAAATTTTCATCGGGTGCCGACAAAAACGGAAACTCCCAATTAGCCCGATTGGATTGTAAACGTTCCAAGTATAAAACGGGTTTGTCAATTTCGATATTTTTGACAACCAAAGGCGTTTTGAATAAGGACCCCCAATCAATTTCGACCTTTAATTTATCGGCACTTAACATATTCGTTTTATCCGACCCGGCGTGGTTGGGCAAATAAACGCCCGTCATGGTAATGGTCGGGCTGGGCAACAAGCTTAACGACGTTTGCCCCGATACGGTCATTTTCCGCCCCGTCAATTCAAAAACGGCGGCAATAATTTGTTGCTGATAACTTTGAGCGTTTAAGGTGCGGCTTAAGTAATAAATACCCGTTCCGGCTGCCAAAAGAAGGATAAACAACAAGGTCAGCAAAAATTTTTTCATAGTCAAAAACTCCCATATGATATGCAGATTGTTTCTTTATAGCATATCGGCACGTTTAAGGGAAGTATTTTTTGAAAATTAATCTTCTAATTTTATGCGGATTTTTTTCATGAAAGCGGCTTTGTCATAGGGCGGTTGCATTTGTTCTTTGACGGTGTAAACGGCGCGTTCGATTTCAAGGCGCGTTGCGTTTTCATACAGCTTTCGTAAAGTGTCAAATAACCGTTCTTCTTGTTCGGGCGTATCCAGTACCAATATGTTGTCCGCATCAAGGGGTGTTGCATCGTTTTGTTTGGATTTTATGAAATTTTGCGCATCATCGAAAAAGCCCATTTTATTCTCCCGTTTTTTATTTTTTATTGCCTTTTGCCCGGTTGTATGGTGCACTTGTTAATCAGATGCCGTTAAATATTTTTCTTCCATGAAAAGGGTACCAACAACATCACGATAGCAATGAATTCCAAACGTCCCAATAACATGGTAACGGACAAAATCCATTTGGCTGCACCGGGCAGCGGTGCAAACGTTTTATCCGGTCCGATTAATGGGCCCAATCCGGGGCCGACGTTGGCTATGGCCGTTAAGGCGGCGGACATGCTGGTAATCAAATCCAATCCTAAAAAGGACAATGCCAAAGTTGCAATTGCCGTGACCATTAAAAACAAAGTCATAAAAGCCATTACGTCAATTAAAGCCCTATCGCTGATCGGATGGCCGCCGTAACGGGCAATAAAGACACCGTGCGGTTGCAAAACGGATTTCATGCGCGTGGATAGAGCTTTGAACAAAATGGTATGGCGCATCATTTTGACGCCGCCCGATGTCGACCCCGTACATGCGCCGGTAAAATATAAAAACAAAAATGCGACAACGACAAAATTGCCCCATTGGTTATAGTTGTCGGCACAATAACCCGTTGTTGTCACAACTGAAATAACGCTGAGCGCAGTCAGGCGCAAAATATCGCCGATGTCGTTGACGTCTTGGTTTAAATTGTTCCATCGGTATAATGTCAACAAAATAATTGAACCTGCCAAAACGAACAAGTAGGTAAAAATTTGTTCGCTGTTTTTTATGGCCTGCCATTTTTTTTGGTAAATGTACAGTCCTATAATTAACGGCAAGCCCGCAACCGCCATAAAAAAGGTTATGACCCATTCGATGGCGGGGCTTTTATAATAGGCCAAAGAAGCATCATGCGTTGAAAAACCGCCCGTTGCAATTGTGGTCATTGCATGATTGACGGCGTCAAAGATAGACATGCCGGCCAACCACAAACATAGTGCGCAAGCGGCTGACAAAAACAAAAAGAAAATTAAAATGGCACGTAAATTTTGTGCCGTTTTGGGCGACGATTTATCCGACCGTTCCGATGATTCGGTTGAAAAAAATTGCATGCCCCCAATGCTTAAGTTCGGCAGCACCGTAATGGCCACGATAATGATGCCGACACCGCCGAGCCATTGAATAAACGAACGCCATAATAACAATCCGTGGTTCATTTGGTCAAGTCCCGTCAACACGGTCGCGCCGGTTGTTGTCAAGCCGGACATCGATTCAAAAAACGCGTCCGTAAACGAAATGTTATGATAAGACAAATAAAACGGCAATGCCGAAAATAAAGCAAAGGCTGTCCACGTCAATGTGGTTGTCATAAACATTTCTTTGGGCCGTAACGGCACCTCTTCTTGTTTCGTGACAATATAAGTAACGGTGCCGACGGCAACGGTAATGGCCGCGGAAATGAACAAACGGCATGCTCCTTCGATATCATTGTTTAAAATATCAAAGCCGCCCGGTATCGCCATGGCCAACCCGCACAAAATGGTCATCAGGCTGACAATTGAAAAAATTAAGCTGAACCGCATGACAAGTTTCCCTTCAATTAAAAAGAATGTATAATTTATTATGGCAAAAGGCAATAAAAAAGAGTACAATAAATTGCTAAACGCTAAAAAAGGAAGGTAAAATGCCCTATATTGATGCTCATATGCATGTGGTACCCGATGATGTTTTTTATAAAGCCCGACAAAAAGGGGTTGAAATGTTTTTTGTCAATGCCACATCGCAAAATGATTGGCAAACGGTTTTGGATTTATCCGAACGCATTTTAGGTGTTTACCCGTGTTTGGGGATTCATCCTTGGTATGTTGATACGGCAGTCGGGAATTGGGAAGCTGATTTAATAGACTTATTGCGCGCGCACCCTTTGGCAATGGTTGGCGAAATCGGTTTGGATAAAGGCCGCCAAAATTTTCTGTTGCAACAAGATATTTTTCGCAGGCAACTGCAAATAGCAGCCGATATGAAACGGCCGGTACATATTCATTGTGTCAAAGCGTGGGATGAAATGTTTGAAATTATCGGCGAATTTCGCGATGTGAAAATGTTATTGCACCGTTTTGGCGGCGATGAAATTTTGGTACAGAAATTCCGCATGTTAAACGCTTATTTTTCGGTTTTGAATGATAAAGTCTACGAAGTGGTTCCCGACAATCGCCTGTTGGTTGAATCTGATGCGCCCAGCGGGTTAAAATCGCCCGAAGCGATTCCCGATTTGGTACGGGCTTTAAAATTGGATGAAAATTATTTAATGCAAACGGCTGAGGATTTTTTGGATGGAAGATAGGTTGGCGCGCACGCGCTTATTGTTGGGTGAAAAAGGGATTGAAAAATTACAAAAAGCCACTGTCATGGTTGTCGGATGCGGGGCGGTGGGCAGCTTTGCGATTGAAGCGTTGGCCAGGGCCGGTGTCGGGCGTTTGATTTTGGTTGATTTTGACGTTGTCAAGGAAAGCAATATCAACCGCCAATTATTCGCATTGCAATCGACTTTGGGACAAGAAAAAACGGCGGTGGCTCGCGGACGTATTCATGATATTTCGCCCGATATTCAAGTTGAAGTAATTCCCGCGCTTATCAACGGCGAAAATGTAGCAGCGTTGATTAGTTATAAGCCCGATTTCGTTATTGATGCAATTGATACGCTGAACCCGAAAACGTTGTTGATTGAATCATTGGTGCGTGCCGGGATTCCATTTATTTCGAGTATGGGAGCGGCATTGAAAGTCGACCCGAGCAAAATTGCCATTGTTCCGATGAAAAAAACCATCAACGACCCGTTGGCATTTTTTGTGCGCAAACGGTTGCGCAAACGCGGCGTGCCGATGGATTTTAAAGTGGTATATTCATCCGAGGACGTGTCGAGCAAAGCGCATATCGAAATGCCGTGTGAACCCGAAAACGATACGGGGCGCGTACGGCATAATTTAGGGTCTTTGCCCACCATAACGGGGATATTCGGATTATTGTGCGCCAACGAATGTATCAAGTTTTTAACGGACGGGTTTGGGAAATAAAATACCTCAAATCAACAGATATTAATTAGCCTAAATTTTATAATTAATTTCTTGCATCCTTTTATTTTTCATTTTATAATTAACCTGAACGAAAGCATATCGCTTTGTTCATGAGTACCTGTGAAGGTGTGAAAGAGCTGTCGCAAGCTCAATTTCCTGGGGTGAGTGTGAAAACACCCTACCCAAAAAGGTGTGTTTTCTTACTGAACGAGAAAACCCATTAATTATCATGTCAGTAGCCCTTGACCATTAGGTCGGGGAGCTTATGGTGTATGTTCAGGGGTTGTATCGTCAGATACAACCCTAAAGGCCATAGGAATCATTTTCAGGAAATTTGATTGCGAACTCTCCGACCACCTTTTTTAGGTGGTCAAATTTTTATAATAATTTTAAGGAGAGTAAAAATGAAACTTTCGAAAACCGGTATTAGAGAATTAAGGGCTCAGTATCGGGCAGTATTAAAAAAATGCTTGATGATAAACATGGGGCTTATTTTAATCGCGAGCGCGGCATATGCCGAAACAGTTAGCGGCGAAAAAATTTATGATAATGGACTCAATATTAACACAGATAATTCTTTAATAGCCGAAGCGGCTAAAGTGTTGGTTGAGGGTGATGTAACCGTATCGGATGGTTCATTGGTACTTAATAATTCCGATATGGAGGTAATAGGAAATTTAATTGTAACAGGTGGGACAATCACGTTTAATAATAACCCTGAGGAACCATACTTTGATTATGGTGACGGCGAAACTGAACCGGTGGAATTGTTAGCTAAGAATATAAATATTTCGGGCGGTACAATAAATTTAAATAATAAGACTTCTTTAAATACGATGGGTGATATGAATATTAAAAATGCAACTATTCATATAAAGGAAAATGCGGGTCTTTGGGGGGCCGGTAATATAACGCTTAATGAAGGTGCGAATATTGATATGTCTGACGGCTCATATGTAATAAAACCAAAGGTATTTAATATGGTTGAGGGACAAATTTCAATGGATGGTTCCTCAATCGTTAGTGAAAGCAGTCTGATTGATTCTGTTACTGGAGATAATACTTACCTGAGCTCTCATTATAATGGGGGCGATTTGGTACTTTCCGGAGGGCAAATTGATGTTCATAACGGGCAGAATAATTTAGTTGGTCAAAATATCTCAGTGGGAAACAGGATAAATATTCACAAAGGGGCGCAACTGTCAGCTTTCAAAGATTATTATGATATAGACACTGCAACCGAATGGAAATTGGAAATGGGCGAGAAAGGCACCTTGAGTTTAACCGATACGGGCGTGATTGATTTGGCCGGTACGTTAAACGCCGATATGGCGGGCGATGGGACTTTGGCCTTAACGCACGCTGGAGCTGTGGTTGATGGCGATGTCGATGGCATCAATTTGGATATCAAATCCGATATTAAGATTGCCGATGTGTTTAAAGGTGCTTTGTCAAATTTAAAAACAACAACGGTATTCAGTGGCAATACATTGGAAATAAGCAAATCAAAGTTAAATACAAATAATTTGATTATACAAGATGATGCAACAGTTAAGATAGAGGCAGGGAATGTGTCTGTCAAAGATCATGTGGACATGACGAACAGTTCATTGATACTTAATAATTCGAATATGGCAATTGACGGTAATTTAACGGCTCATGACAGTTCAATAACGTTAAATTATGATCCGAATAAACCCTTTTATGAAGTAATTGATGGCGAACCTATGGCCGGGGTATTCCAAGTTTTTGGGGCTTCGCAGATGGTTGGGTGTGAATTAAACATAAATGCCAATACGGTTTTTGAAGCATATAACGGTATGTCTATTCAAGGGGCACAGATAAATATCCAAGGCAATGCCGATACGCTTGTGGGAATGAAAGATGGCAGTTTAGATGTTGTACGCGGCGGTTTAACCATTAGCGACGGCACGAATATTATGCTATCTGATGGCGGTTGGATTAATGTAATTGATAATCCGGATGCTGGTGGCGATGTATTAAAAATGGACGGCGGATTTATATCTGTGAATAACGGGTCATTGGTTACGCAAGCCGAACAAGTTTCCGCGGAAACGAAAGGCGATGCGGAAAAGATACTCATAAACGGCGGGCGTTTATTGCTAGAGGGCGGCCAAATTGATATAACGGGCGGTCAAAATAATTTAGTCGGCAAATCGATCCAAGTGGGTAACCATGTTCATGTGTCTAATGGGGCAACTTTATCGGCTTATCAAAATTATTATGATGTTGATGGGGGCGTTTGGATTGAAATGGGCGACAGAGGCACCGTGACCTTAACCGATACGGGCGTGATTGATTTGGCCGGTACATTGAATGCCGATATAACGGGCGATGGGACGTTAGTATTATCAGATGTCGGTGCGGTGGTTGATGGCGGTGTCGATGGCGTCAATTTGAATATTAATTCCAACATTAAGGTTGCCGATGTATTTAAAGGTACTTTGTCAAATTTAAAAACGACAACAGTGTTGGGCGGACATACCTTGAATTTGGGGACGGAGGCATTCAACACATCCAAGTTTGCCGTGCAAGATAATGGGACGGTGGCGTTCCAAGTCAGCGGCAAAGATGCCTATGGCTTTGTGCAAGCGGACGAATATGATGTGAGTACAAACGGCACCAATTTGACGTTAACGTTGGATAACGGTGTGTTGGAAAAAGGTGAAACAGCAACCTTTACCGTCTTTAAAAACCAAGATGGCACCACGGCCGATGTCAATTTTGCTAATTTAAGCCAAAACGCACGATATGAGTTCGTAAAAAATGAAGATGGCACCTATAACATCACAGGATTGGCCGATGCGATTGATGTTGTCACCGAAACGGGTGCAGATGATAACGTTCAAAATGTGGCGGACGCTTGGTTGGATCAAACTGTTATGCCTGAAGGCAGCAAAGCCCGCGCCGTGCAAGCCCATTTAAACACGTTGTCGCAAACTGATGTGGCGGCATTTAAACAAGCCGCCGAAGCGTTAATGCCTGAAACGGCACCGATGGCTCATTCAATGGCTCAATCGTTGAATAACCATTTGGCCGGTATGGTGAAAGACCGTTTTAATGTTACTGCGAATCGTCAAGGGATGAACAGTGGTGATAATGGCGCCTCTTCATCCTTGTGGGCTCAAGGGCTTTACAATAAATCCAAATTGAATACCGATTACGGATTCGATGGCAAGACCTATGGTTTGGCTATGGGTGTTGATGGAGATATCACTCGTCATTTGAAAATGGGTGTGGGATACGCTTATGCCAATTCGGATATTGATTCGACGGGTCGCCAAACGGATGCCGATACGCACACAGCTATGGTTTATGGACAATACATGATCGGCAAAGTCTTTATTAATGCGTTGGCCAGTTATGGTCGCACAAACTATGAAGAACACAAAAACGTCAGTGGGTTGCGCGTAAATGCCGATTATGATATGGATGCCGTTTACGGCCAAATGATGGGCGGGTATCGTGGTAAAATTTATAAATTTGCGATTATGCCCGAAGCGGGATTGCGTTACTTGTGGACCAAAACGCATGATTACACCGATACGGCTGACCAGCATGTGCGCGGCAACACGACTGATACGTTGACGGGTGTTATTGGTTTGCGCGCGGGTGCCGATACGCGCTTAATTGGCGTGAATGGCATAACTTTCCAGCCGGAAATATCCGTTCGTGCTACGTATGACATGTTGAACGATAAAGACACGTCTGTTGTGCGTTTGGCCAATGGGACAGCGTATGTTGTCCAAGGCGAAACACTTGAACGTTTTGGTGTGGAAGCCGGTGCTAAGCTTGGCATGACTGTCGGCAATGTTGAAATGTCGTTGGATTACCAGGGGCGTTTCAAAAAAGATTATACTGACCATACGGGGCTTGTAAATTTGAAATATAATTTTTAATCCGTTAACAAAAAAAGCCCTGTTTTGCGACAGGGCTTTTTTGTATTTGAAAGGCACGTTTTATTTCCCCGCCAATAACGCTTCGATGAGTTCTTCGACCGACGGGATATAGCCGTTTTTGTACATCGGGTCGGTGCCGAAACGGTAAGCGGCGTGGCCGGCAAACATTAAATTGTTGTCGATGCTTTCGCCGTGCGCGATGGCTTCCAACGTTTTGCTGATGCAAAATGAACGCGGGTCGGGCAAACGGCCGATGGTGCCGTTGGCCTGGGACCAAGCGGAAAAGGCACAACCCGACAAACAACCCACGCAATTGACGCGGTCAGTTTTGATTTGGTTGTTTTCTTCTTCCGATACAAAGATGATGGAATCATCGGGCGTGCGCAGCGGAATGTTTTTGCCTTCTTTCATATATTGTTCGGTCCGTTTTTTGTCGTGTTCGGTCAAATAAACGGTCAAGTTTTCAGAAAATTTGAATGGACGCACAAAAATGCCTTCGGGTTTTTCCTTAAACGGCATTTCGGTGTCTTTGCGGTCCATTAACCGTTCAATAAATTTGTTTTTAACGGCCGATGAATAAAAGCCCGTCGGCGAAAATTGTTGCAACACGACATCGCCTTTTTTAAGCCCGCGCAAACACCCTTGCCAAGCTTTGGCAACGGGGCTTTCTTTTGTAAGTAACGGACGTGTGCCGAGTTGGAAAGCCAGCGGCCCGATTTCGGGATTGTCAATATAGTCTTCAAATTCGGACAAGTTCCAAACGCCGCCCGCCAAAATAATCGGCACATGTTGCAAATTAAACGAATTCATCACTTTGCGCAGTTCGACCAAACGTTCATACGGACGTTCCGGTTTTTCGGGGTCTTCCGAATTGGACAAGCCGTTATGGCCGCCCGCCAACCACGGGTCTTCATATACGACACCTCCGAGCAACTGAGCACAATTTTTATACGAGCGCAACCATAAGGCGCGGAAAGCGCGTGCGGATGACACAATCGGATAATAATAAATGTTGTACTTAACGGCGACTTCCGCCAATTTATACGGCATGCCCGCGCCGCAAGTAATGCCGTGAATCAAGTTGCCGACTTCGCCGAGCATTCCTTCCACTACGGGAACGGTTTCTTTCATGTGTTTTTGGACATTAAAACGCAAAGCCCCCAAAGTTTGTTGAACGCGTTCGCCGACAGCTTCGATTTTTTCATGGTATTTTTCGGCCGCCTTATGTTTCATTTTTTCGACCAAATTTTCACACGAATCCATCACGCCTTCCAAAATGGGAATACTGCCCCCCATTTCCCATAACACGTTCATATGGATACGTCCTTTGCCGCCTGCGATTTCATGCGCCAGTTTGGCCTGGCTGATACCGCCTTTAATTGACATTTCAATGAGTTCTTTTTGGCGTTCGGGACGCGTTTTTCGCGTATAAACTTTCGGAACGGGATTGCCCTTTTCATCCAAAACGTCGGCAAAAACGCCGGAAATCGTACCGACAGCTCCAGCTGCCGCCCATGCGCCGGACGAACGCCCGTCGGATACGGCAATGCCTTTGCCGCCTTCAATCAGGGGCAACACCTCTTTGCCGGAAATCATTATAGGGTTTAGTTTTTTCATCAATATTATCCTTTGGTTAAAATGAATTGCATTTATTTTACATGTAAATGCTCAAAAATACAAGAATTTTCATGTGAAAGTCTTATGACAATGCCTAAAAACGGCTTAAAATAAACTGTTTGGGGACAAATTAGAGTTTTTAAGGCATACACGTATATGTGGGCGCAAAAAAAACTTGTTTTTCATCCCTTACTTGCGATAAGATAAAGGCATTCATTTAAAGGGGTTAAGCATGTATCATATTACCGGCGACAGTGTGTCAAAAGAACAAGTGGCGGCATTAGCCGAAAAAATGAACTTTAAATTATGGCCAAGCGAATCCGCGCCGTTTATGACAACGGTGCAGGGGCAAACTTTCCCGAAACATTTGTCCGTTTTGGCCGACAATATTACCGAAGAAAAGTTGCACCTTCTTTTTGAAATGCCGATTGTAAATATTTTAGATGCAAACGCTTTGCAAGAATCAATTGAAGATTATTACCGCCATAAAAAGGCGACAAATAAGGGTCAATCCATTGGTTTTATTTTAACATGCCCCGTTATTTATGCTTGCGACGTAGCTCAGATTTTTACCGAAGCACTGAATAAGCGATTGAACTTTACACCGTCGCGTTACGGCAATATTCATTTAGCGTTGCATGAAGCGTTGGTCAACGGCCTTATTCATGGCAATTTGCAAATCAGCAGCGATTTGCGCCAATCGGCCAAAGATTACGTTAAATATGCGCAAATTTTAAAAGAACGGTTGACGGATCCGGCTTATGCACGCAAGTCTGTCAGCATTTGGGCCAATTGGGATAACCAAAAATTGGAAATCAAAATTCGTGACGAAGGGGCCGGGTATTCCATTTCAACTGAGATGGATAAAAAGCCCGATACAAAAGCTAAATCGGGCAGGGGACTAAAGATGATTGCCGGTACCGCTGATTCGTGCACGATTGAAGATTTCGGGCGGGAGATAACGCTGTCATTTGCTTTTGACGAACCCGAACATTATCAAGTCAGTGAAGCTTTGGTCGAAAGCGCAGACGAAGTGGGGCATTTTACCACGGATTTATCCGATTGCCGCGTTTTAGTGATGGAGGACAATTTATCCAACCAAACGTTGGTGGCGAGGCTTTTAAACGTTGTCGGCATTACAAAAATCGATATGGCTGTCGACGGAATCGAAGGGTTGCATAAAGTAATTGAAAATCCGCCCGATTTGATTATTTTGGATATTACAATGCCGCGCATGAACGGTTATGAAGTATTGCACCATTTGAAATCCGTGCCGCAAACGGCCGATATTCCCGTATTAATTCAAACGGCATCTGATACGCGTGAAACACGTGATAAAACGTTTTCATCCGGTGCAACGGATTTTATTTCCAAACCGATTAACCCGCTGGAATTTTTTGCCCGTGTCAAGGTGCATTTGGAAAACAGGTTGCTGGTTAAAGATTTGGAAGGTAAATTAAAGCAGATTGACGAAGAATTGCGCGCTGCGCAAAAAGTGCAAACCGATATGTTGCCTTCGGAAGAATCGCTTAAAACTTTTCAAAAAAAATATGGTTTGCAAATTGCGCATTTCTTTGCGCCATCATCCAAACTCGGCGGAGATTTTTGGCAGCTGTTCCCGATTTCATCGACGCGCGCAGCTGTGTATTTGTGCGATTTTTCGGGACATGGCGTGGCTGCCGCTTTGAATACGGTACGGTTGCATACGCTTATTACGCAAATGAACAAGGGTATCGGTGGTCCGGCGGCATTTTTGCAAAAATTAAATGACCAATTATACGGGTTGTTGCCGCGCGGGCATTTCGCAACGTTTTTTTGTGCCGTGATAGATATTGAAAAACAAACGCTCAGCTATTCGGGGGCAGGGGCACCGGCACCGTTGTTATGTTCATGCGGCGACATTTGCGCGTTAAAAACGAAAGGGATGCCGCTGGGCATTGTGCGTCGTCCCGTATATGACGAAGTAACTGTGTCGTTTAAACCCGGTGACAACTTGTTAATGTTCAGCGATGCGTTTACGGAATCCCCAAATGAAAAGGGTGAACGATTGGGTGATGAAGGTTTTGAAAAAATGGCATTCAAACCTTTATGCGAGGATAATCCCGAACAAATTGTCGCGCAAATTATGGCGGACTTTTTCGAATTTGCACCACCGCCGCCACCCGACGATGCAACGGCCGTTTTGGTAAGGTTTAACAAATGATTAGATTGTTTACGGCCGCAAAATTATCCATTGGGCAACATGTTTATGCCAATGAAAACCAAGTGCATTATTTGTTCCATGTGATGCGTTTGAAAGTTGGCGACAAGGTGTTATTGTTTAATGGGCTTGACGGCGAATTCGAATGCGAAATAATCGATTTGAATAAAAAGGCTGGCGTGTTTATGCCGCTGGCCCAAACACGAGAACAAAGCGTGGAAAACGGCCCCGTGTTGGCAATGTCGCTGATTAAAAAAGACAATATGGATTTGGTGTTGCAAAAGGCGACTGAATTGGGCGTATCGGAAATTGTGCCGATTGTCGCACGGCGCAGCGTGCTTCAAAAAATGAATAGGCAGCGGGCTGAGGTTATTGTTACCGAAGCGGCCGAACAATGCGAACGGCTAAGTATCCCGAAAATAAACGAACCGATGGATGTCAATACGTTTTTATCAACGTGCCGTGCGGATGAAAAAATTGTTTACTTATCCGAACGTGGGCAAACAAACGGCACCGTTAAACGCGGCGAAAAAGTTTGCTTTGCCATCGGTCCAGAAGGCGGATGGACAGCCGAAGAATTGAACGCTTTTGAAAGTCACAAAACGGCGGTTGCGTTAAATTTGGGGCGATTGATATTGCGCGCTGAAACAGCGGCCATCTCAGTTTTGGCGGCGTATCGGTTTGACGTGTTCGGCGAATAACAAAACAAGGATTTCCTTATTTCAAATCGACTATTTTACCCATTTGTCGAATAATTGTTGCAAATCATTCTTATTTATGGTTAAAATATACCTAGTTTATTTCAAAAAAGGAACCTTTAGCATGAACAAACTCTTACTTTTTTCAAGCGTTTTAACCCTTGGGCTTGCCATGGGGGCAAATGCCACGTTGTCAAGCAATTCGTTAATCATTTGCCGCGGCATGCAATGCGCCGATGCCAGATATACGATGAGCAAGGAATACTTGTTCAATCAGATTGCGGATTTATTTGAAAAAAATATTACAAAAGAGGTTTTATTATGCGAAGCCGATCCGGCTTCTCACCGTTGTATTGAACCGGGTATTCGTTTAAATGGTCAAACAAATAATGTCAAAGCCAATATTTCGATTGAATCGGCCGAAGTTGTCGATTCCAAATTGTTAAAAGGCCAAACCGCCATTGATACGATTTTGGATTTTGCCGTTGATGCAAACGGAACGCGTCCGCGTTGCCAATCCGCTTTGTCGCAATTACGCGTGATGAGCATTGACGATGTTCAAATGAATGTCGGCGGTTTTGATTGTTCCTTTACCGAAACGGGCAATTCGACAATGAACATGTCCTATAAAATCGATATGATTGATTTTGATTATGGTTTGATGGGCGCTTATTATACACTCGGGTCCGGCCAAGTGATGCGTGGCGGCAAAAACGGTTATGTATTATGGCGTTTTACCGAAAAAATGCCTGGTTCCGTTTATTTGCTCAGCGACAGCAACTCGCCTGAAGCTCAAGCGGCCTATCGCAAGCAAATGTCTGAACGTTTAAGTGCCGAAACGGCCGCACGGGCTCAGGCCGAAGCCGAAGTTATTCGTTTAAAAGAACAATTGACATTGAAAGGAACCGCTGTACCTGGCGGTGTTAATACGTGTGAAGGATGCCCCGGTATTGTGAAGGATTCTGTTAAAGAAGAAGCCAGTTATGTCAAATCAACCGTTAAGGGCAATTTGCAAGCGCGTACGCCTGTTATTAATACGAACCAAACGAGTAAAACAATTGTAACGGATGTTGTAACCGATACGACAACAACCGTTGTGGAAACAAAGGCGCCGACCATAGTTGTTCAACAACCGGCACCTCAAGTCATGACAAGGCAAACAAATACGAAAGTGATTGTGCCCGATATTCCGTGCAGCAATCAAAGTGTTGTGGATGGCAAAGTTATATCAAATTGTGTACCCGACACGCAAACGGTCGTACAAAAATTTGTCGAAACGGATAATGATGGGCGGACTGTAATGCGCGAAGTAACCACGACGACCACAACCGAACCCGAACAAGGCTTTTGGGGGCGTGTGTGGGATAAAACGCAAAAAGTGATTTATTTGGAAGAATCGCTGTGGTAATTGCCCTGCGATTTTTCATGTAATCTAAATGTTTAAGATGCCGTGGCCGGTTGGTGTGCGGCATTTTGAACTTTTTTAAATTGTTAAATTAATTTATAAACATTAAATAATTTGGGAAATATACATATGGTTAAAACAACGACTCTTTCAAACGGCATGCGTGTTGTAACGGATGCATCAAATCAAGCCGAAACGGTATCGATGGGCGTATGGGTCAGCGTCGGCGCTCGGTATGAAACGCCCGATATAGGCGGTATTTCGCACGTGTTGGAACATATGGCCTTTAAAGGGACGGCCACTCGTTCGGCTTTTCAAATTGCCGAAGAAATCGAAGCCGTCGGTGGTATTATGAACGCCTATACCGGCAAGGACATGACGGCCTATTACGTTAAAGTTTTAAAGGAAGATTTGGCCTTGGGGCTCGACATCATTGCCGATATTTTGCAAAATTCCAAAATGGATAGGGATGAACTTGCCAAAGAGCAGGGCGTTATTGTCCAAGAAATCAATATGCAAAACGATACGCCGGATGAATTGGTGTTTGATTATTTGGCGGCAAAAGCGTTTCCCGACCAACCGCTGGGGCGACCGATTTTGGGAACAGCAGATAATGTGCGCAGTGTGACAAGCCAAAAGCTGCTTGATTACATGCATACGCAATATACGGCCGGTCGCATGATTATCAGCGCATCGGGGGCTATTGACCATGACACGTTTGTTCAGATGTGTGAAAAAGCCTTTACCAAAATCGGCAACCGTCCCGTCAAAAAAGAACAGCCGGGATTGTATGTCGGCGGCGATATGCGCGTGCAAAAAGATAATGAACAAGTCAATTTGGTTTTAGGGTTTGAAGGGTTGTCCTATACCGATAATGATTATTATGCGGCCAGCGTTTTATCGGGTATTTTCGGTGGCGGAATGGCGTCGCGCCTGTTCCAAGAAATTCGTGAAAAACGCGGGCTGGTGTATTCAATTTATTCGTTTAATTCTCCCGAAACGGACACAGGTATTTTTGGCATTTACGCCGGCACGGGCGAAAAGGAAGTTGCCGAATTAATGCCCGTTTTGTGCGATGAAATTTTAACGTTGCCTTCAACGATTCGCGATGATGAAATTGCACGGGCAAAGGCCAGGTTAAAGGCGCGCATCTTAATGCGTATGGAAAACATTTCCACGCATGCGGAACTCAATGCGATTGACATGATTATCCATGGGCGCGTGGTGCCGAAAGAAGAAACGATTGCGGCAATTGACCGTGTGGATTTAGAGGCTTTAAAACGTGTTGCCCATCGCGTATTTTCATCCAAACCGACATTGGCCGCTTTGGGGCCGATTAAACACGTCATGGCCTATGAGGATGTTTTGCGGCGTTTAAAAAATGTTTAAGTTTTTGATATGAGGATTTAAATAATTCAAAAACAAATTTGGCAAAATGAATCGTTCGCGGTTTCGTATTGCAAAATGATAAATCAAATAAGGTGACCCCATGCCCGATTTTTCGATTGAAAAAAATTTAAAGTGCAACGGTTTTGTTTTCGGATTGGACGAAGCGGGACGCGGCCCATGGTGTGGGCCCGTCGTGGCGGCTTGCGTGTGTTTTGACAAACAATTTTATGACACGAATTGTTTAAACTTTCAAACGGCATCGGATGGTTTTTTGTCGTTCTTGTTTGAAGACGAAACTAAGCGTGAAGAAGCTGCGTACTTGTTGCGCGAATTAAACGATTCAAAAAAATTATCTGCTAAAAAACGCGAAAAATTATTTCCGTTGATTTTCCGCCATGCCATTGTCGGTGTCGGGCAAGCCAGCGCCCAAGAAATAGATGAACTTAATATTTTGCAAGCGTCCTTTTTGGCGATGCGGCGCGCGTTGGATAGTGTGATTGAACAAGGATATCGCCCTGCCCATGCGCTGATTGACGGCAACCGTTTGCCTAAAAGTTGGCCCGAACCATGCACATGCATTGTTAAGGGCGATTCGAAAAGCTTGTCCGTTGCTGCCGCGTCTGTTGTGGCAAAAGTGACGCGCGACCATATTATGCAAGCGTTGGCGGGGGAATTTCCCGCGTACGGGTGGGAGCGCAATGCCGGGTATGGCACGAAAGACCATATAAGCGCGCTTAATGAATATGGTGTAACGGTGCATCATCGGAAATCCTATGCGCCAATTAAAAGATTGTTGGATACAGCCCGATAAAACGATGAATTATTATTGATTGCAAATTTAAAAAAAGCCGGCAAATCCCGGCTTTTTTAATCCACAAACGTTTTTAAGCTTTCACTTTTGATTCACGATTATAAGTAAAACGGCGCCCGTTAGCGAATGCTTTCACAATAGTTTTGGGTGCGTGCGTATTGGCTGTAAATGAAATATTCGAATCTGCGTTATTGCCGCCATTCGCATTAGCGTCGTCCGTTTGTAAAAAGTTTTCTTGGCGTGTGCCTTGTTCTTGCGTATAGGGCAATAAAAATTTCTTCAGCTTGACACCTTTTTTCTCTAAAGTTTCATTGATTTCTTCACTGATGTTTTTTGTAAATGCCGGTTGGTTATCAATGATATCGGCGTGTTTGTGATTGGCAATATGACGTTTGATGATTTCTTGAACCGTCGGGACAACAAGCACATCCCCCCATTTTGGGTTCACTTTAAACGAGACAGTAGAATTATCCACATTAAGCCCTTTTGCAACGTATATGGCGCCTTTCTCGGTCAGTTGATAATTAACGGTAAAATTAAAATAAATCGGTTTTTTATCCGATGTATATCCTTTAATATCCCCTGTGGATTTTTTTTCGGGATTGGGAACGTCTACCACATTTTCCCAAGCGTGGGAATAATGAAAGCCGGGTTGATATGTTTTGTGATCTTGTACGCGAAAGGCAAGATTTCTGACAACACCGATATGCCCTTCCTTAACATTTGTGCATGACCGCAAAACGGTGGGGAAAAGAGTAAAAATGCCTAAAACGGCCAGAGGCTCTAAAATTTCTTTTGTTTTCATTTTAATTCTCCCCCTTAATTTGAACGTTGGTGTGTGTTGAATTTATTGCCGGGCACAAGCTGTGTATGAATACGTATCGGCCCTGCCGGTTGAGTGTTTGTGGTGGCCGTGTGTGGTACTTTCACGCCCGATGAACGGTTAACGATGATATAATTTTCTTTACGCGTGCCATGTTCTTGGATATAGGGTAAAACAAATTGTTTTAATTCGACGCCTTCTTTTTCCAAATTTTTGGCAATGGCTTTTTGCGCTTTTTGAGTAAAACCGATTTCATCGGCAATAATCTCACTATGATTTGTTTTTCGGATAACTTCCTGCATCGTTTCTTGAATAACCGGAACAACGACGACGTCGCCCCAAAAGACTCTGTCCGAGTATTTATGAAATTCTTTATAGTATCTGATGGCCATTTTGTTTTTCATTTTATAATTGGCCGAAAAGTCAAATAAAACTAATTTACCATCTTTTGTTTGCCCTTTAATTTCGGCTTGAGAGTTTACTTCGGGATTATGTATTTCACGATAACTGGTGAGCGGGCCCACGACATACCAGTCGGGTTTATAGGCTGTTTCATCGTTTGTGACTTTGCCCGTGATCATGTTCGTTTCAACACCCAAATGGCCGTCGCGCACTTGGGTCACGCATGCCATATAAAAGGCTGTGAAGGAAAAAATCATTCCTAATCCGAATATTAGAATCCCCTCCGGCGTCGTAGCTGTATCATTTATGCTTATGGTTAAATTATTTGAATGTGGATTTTTATCCTTATCCATTTTTTTTCTCCTTATGCTTATTTTGGGATATTTTTCCATTATACGGGGG
>ULOI01008103.1_pt1 | contig 19204 bp, 8 predicted proteins | sample 1952231 | NCBI WGS metagenome assembly ULOI01 (sample SAMEA4835593, study PRJEB28245) | human gut metagenome | biome: gut microbiome; material: fecal sample | place: Denmark | collected 2008
GTCCGCAAAATCCGTCCTACATCAGAAGGACGCCACGGTACATCCAGATGATGTAATGCGATGAGTCTGTCCTGCACGTTGGTTCCGGCTCCCATTTTCTGCGTGGAACCAAGCAAAAAGCGAACCTGTCCGCTTCTTACTTTTCCGAACAGCTCCGCTTTCCTAAGCTCCGTATTTGCATCATGGATAAAGGCAATTTCATTCTCCGGCACTCCCTTTTCCATCAGTTTCTTTTTGATATCTTCATATACATTAAAAGTACCATCTCCCTTCGGCGTTGACAAATCGCAGAAAATAAGCTGCGTGGACTTCTGTTCCTTTGTCTGCTCCCATATTTCAAATGCTTTCTCCACACAAGTAGCAGCCTTTGAATTTTCATCATCAGGAAGCATGTCGTTGATAAGCCTCTGATCCAGTGCTAATTTTCTGCCGTCATTGGTGATTTTCAGCATATTATCCTCATGGGGCTGTACCATTCTGTCACGCACTGCTTCGGCTCGTTCTGCAAGGGAAGCCACCATATCCTTCTGGTATTCACTCGGCTTTAACACCACATTTTCATATTCTGCTTCCGGCACAGGAAGGTTTAGCATATCCGGTGTCTGAATATCTGCACTCTCCTTAAAAAGTGCAATCAATTCCGGCAGGTTGAAGAATTTCGCAAACCTTGTTTTTGCCCGGTATCCTGTTCCCTCCGGTGCAAGCTCTATGGCGGTCTGTGTTTCGCCAAAGGATGATGCCCAACTGTCAAAATGACCAAGTCCCAGCTTCTGCAGCGTACCATACTGAAGGTATCGCATATTGGTATAAAGCTCTGTCATACTGTTGGAAATCGGAGTACCTGTTGCAAAAGTAACGCCTTTTCCACCTGTCAGCTCGTCAAGGTACTGGCACTTTGCAAACATATCCGAGGACTTCTGTGCTTCTGACTGTGCAATACCCGCCACATTCCTCATTTTCGTATAAAGGAACAGATTTTTATAATTATGTGACTCGTCCACAAAGAGCCTGTCCACACCAAGCTGCTCAAAAGTTACCACGTTGTCCTTCCTTGATGTATCGTTTAGTTTCTCAAGCCTTGTCTGCAAAGACTTCCGTGATTTTTCCATCTGCTTAATGGTGTACCGCTCCCCATTGTCGGCTTTTGCCTGCTCTATGGCAAGTTCAATCTCATCAATCTGGCGTTCTATAATGGCAATCTGTCTTTCCTGTGAAAGTGGGATTTTCTCAAACTGCGAATGACCGATAATGACCGCATCATAATCCCCGGTGGCAATTCTGGAACAGAATTTCTTCCGGTTGGCAGGCTCAAAATCTTTCTTTGTAGCTGCAAGTATATTCGCTCCGGGATACAATCGTAAAAAGTCACTTGCCCACTGCTCCGTAAGGTGGTTCGGTACGACAAATAATGATTTCTGGCATAAGCCAAGCCGCTTACTCTCCATAGCCGCCGCTGTCATTTCAAAGGTCTTTCCTGCTCCCACGCAATGGGCAAGCAGTGTATTATCCCCGTAAAGCACATGTGCCACCGCATTTTTCTGGTGTGGCTTCATCTCAATATCTGGTGTCATGCCAGGGAATTTCAGATGTGAACCGTCATATTCCCTCGGTCTGGTGGAATTGAAAAGACGGTTATATTTTTCCACAAGTACCTGCCTGCGTTCCGGATCACGAAATACCCAGTCTTTAAATGCTTCCCTTATGGCTTCCTGTTTCTGGCTCGCTATAGTAGTTTCCTTCTTATTCAGGACTCTCTTTTCCTTGCCGTCCTCCTCTATGGTGTCATACACACGACTGTCCTTCAGATTAAGGGAATCTTCTAAAATCTGGTACGCATTTCTCCGGCTGGTTCCATAGGTCACATTTACAAGGGCATTGCCATAATCCGCATTTTTTCCCTTTACGTTCCATTGTCCGGTGACATCGGAATATTGAATACCCACAATGTTCCGGTCAAACAGATGATGTGGTGTTTCAATAGTATCCCTCATGAAATCCTCGATATATTTCGGATCAATCCATGTGGCACCAATACGCACCTCAATCTCGGAAGCATCCAGTTCTTTCGGCTGCACCTGTGTAAGTGCCTGCACGTTTACGGCATATTCCGGGTGGTTCTCGGCATAAACTTTCGCAATTTCCAGCTTATCACGTACATTTCCACTTAAATACTCATCCGCTGTTTCCCATCTGTCCGTCACAGGATTTTGAAAGATAATGCCTGTCAGCTCCTCCTTGATTTTTCCAAGCATCTTATCATATTTTTCGCTGTCCATATAGTCAGCTTTGTCCATAAGCAGCCCTGCCATATAGTCAAGGTCTATTCCCGCCTTTTCCGATAAAGACACCGCCAGTGCTTCACTTGCCGTATCCACGCTTGTAACGACTTCTGCTTTCTTAATGGTACGCTTCGTGAACATATCCGCCTTGCCCTTGAAATTGCCCTCATCATCCAGCTTTTCCAGAGAACACAGCAGGCAATAACTGCTGTCCTGATTGAAAGCTCTCTTGTTGGTCTGCGAATTGATTAAACCGAATTTCTTGGAAAAAACATCATACAGCGTGTTGAGTTCTGCTTGTTTTTCCTTGATTGCGCTGTCGGAATATTCTTCCAACTGCAAATTGATAAGTTCCTGCGTACAGTTACGGATACCCACCATCCCCTTAATACGCTCCTGCATGGTTTCCGTCATATCCACAGGCTTCATAATGGAATTTTCCCGGTAATATACCTTATTGTCCACAAGCGTGTAGCTGTAATTCTTTACATCCGGGTCTGCCGGAATAGTGGCATCGGCAAGCTCGTCTGCCAGTTCATCCATTTCTACGGCTTCTATCTCCCCATCTATACGGCTTACCGCTTCCTTTAACTGCTCCACAAATGGTCTTGTGGTATCGGGCATACAGGTACTTTCCATACCATATGGTCCGCTGACCATTTCCATTTTTCCTACAATCATCTCAGGATGTTCAACAAAATAACTGTTCATGGCAATGCCGTTCTCATCTTCTGACAAATGCACCCATTCCGGCTCCAAGTCCATCACACGGTCACGTTTCTTTAAAAATAAAATATCGGAAGTAACTTCTGTTCCTGCATTTTCCTTAAATGCCGTATTAGGAAGCCTGACTGCACCGAGAAGCTCTGCCCTCTGTGCAAGATACTTTCTGACCTCCGGGCTTTTCTTATCCATAGTTCCTTTAGAAGTAACAAAAGCAACCACACCACCAGGACGAACCTTATCCAATGTCTTTGCAAAGAAATAATCATGTATCAGGAAATTGTTTTTATCATACTGTTTATCGGCTACCTTGTACTGTCCGAATGGCACGTTGCCGATTGCAACATCAAAGAAATCATTGGGATAATCCGTTTTTTCAAAACCTGTGATTTTAATATCCACTTTCGGATAAAGCTGCTTTGCTATCCTTCCGGTAATCCCATCAAGCTCCACTCCATAAAGTCTGCTTTCCTGCATCTTCTCCGGCAGCATACCGAAGAAATTTCCGATACCCATTGCCGGCTCTAAAACATTTCCTTTTTCAAAGCCCATGTTCTCCAGTGCTTCATAAATACTACGGATAATCATAGGGCTTGTATAGTGGGCATTTAAGGTACTCTCCCTTGCGGAAGCATACTCTGCATCCGATAACAGTTCTTTTAATTCCCGGTATTCTACCGCCCAGGCACTTTTGCTTTCATCAAAGGCATCTGCCAAACCGCCCCAGCCGACATACTGTGATAAAATCTTTTGTTCCTCCGGTGTTGCAAGACGGCTTTCACTTTCTATCTGCTCCAGCATACGGATTGCTTCCACATTCCTTCTGAATTTTTCCTTTGCCCCGCCAATGCCAAGAGCATCATCCGTAATACGGAAATTGACTGCATTTGATCTGTCAATCTGTGGTTCTGACTTTTGGACATCCTGTCCAGATGTGTTCTGCACAACTTCTGCCACCAAAGGCTGCTCCAGACTATCATCACTGCCCTCAAATCGTGCAAAAACTTCTGCTTCATGGCGGTCAATATCCCTCTCTACCATGATGTTCAGATAATCTTCCTCTATCTCTGTCCTGTCCGGCTTATGGTCATATTCTATATGAATATCTCCATTTACCTCTGCATAATAAAACTCACTATCCTCTGTGGAATTGCCAAGCAGATAAGTGTCCTCCCCGGACTTCCATTGATCAACATGTATGCAGTTCTGTCCGTCAATAGTAATAGTGTTTTCTTCTGCCGCTTGTGCTGCAAGTTCCTTCTCATGCTCAATATATCTTCTTGTCTGGTTAATAAATCCATTTAATACAGCAGGATGGGAAGTCACAATCAAATCCCTGTTTTCAATCATGGCATAAGGCTCGATTTCCTTTGCCCATTCCTTGTTATCTGGTGAAAATCTGCCATCATGACTAAAGTGCATAACTGTATTGGCAAGTACATAAGCAACTCTTTCGCTTCCATATTCACGAATAACATCTTCCGCAGTTTCCTTTGGCAGTCGGTATCCGTCAAACTTCTCCGCAATCGCTTTTTCTATTGCTTCTTTGCAGGATACTTTTGTGTCACGTTCTATTTTCTCCTGTGCTTTCTGCATAGCCTTTCTGGCTTCATCTTCTTTATACGCAGCATAGGCTTCTTTCCCTTCTGGAGATAAATACCTATCCTCCTCAATCAGTTTCCGGATACGCCTTTCTACAACATTCCATGATAAAAGTACCTCTGTGTAAGGCTCCATGATACTGCCTTTCTCCAACTTGATACCCTTTGCATCATGATTTTCATTACTTCTGTCAGTTCCAGCAAGTGCCGGGGAACTGCCTCCTGTTCCATATTCGTTTTTAAGAAAAGTAACTGCCTCCTTGCTGTCATGCCCCTCCTTAAAATAATCATAGATTCGGAAAGAGCCATGTGCAAACCCGCTTCCCCTTCCAAGCCTGTGGTCTATCTCATCCTGTGTAATAAAATCCTCTTTCTTAATCTCCACATTATCAGCAGTAGGAAAGGTTAGCTTTTCCAAAAGCAGATTATCAAGTTCTGCTCTAAGCTCCTCCTTTGATATTATGGAACGAAAACGAAGTTCCTTCTCTCCGATTTCAATCTGCTGTAATGCTTTGTCCATATCAGATGCAACAAGTTCCACTCCTTCCGGCGTTGATAATAATTCCACCAGTCTTGAATGAGCATCCGGATAATTACTAAGTTTCAGCTCCAGCTCCTCCGGCATTTCTCCAATCCCATCACGGAAAAAGAAAAAAATATGATTTGCAAGACGAACATGTTCGCTTTCATCCACGAGATAGGCTTCATTTGCTCCCATGTAAGTGCCATTTTCCACCTGTAAACGTATTTCCTTTTCTACTTCCTGCCAACTCATGATAGCTACAGGATATTCCAACGCAGATGTCCCATGTCCGATGCTCATTCCCTGCTCATCAAACCATACCGATACCTGTTTTCCATCAAATTCAAAACCCTTTCCGGTAGTACCGTATTCCTTTTGAAGAAAAACCGCCATTTCTTCCGGCGTCTTTCCCTGCTGATACTTGGCATAGATACGTTTTCTGCTGTTTTCCTTTCCTCCACCGCTTCTGAGGATTGTGTCAATTTGCTCCTGCGGTATTTGAGTAGAGAGTGGTACTATACTTGTTTCCTCTGCCTGTTTCATGGCAATATTTCCTACCTGCTCCGAAAACATGGAAAAAAGGTCGAGCTGTTTATACATTCCATCCGTATCAATCTGCTCTGCCACTTCTCCCGGAAGAAGATACACCCCGTCCTCTATATAAGAATTAACAAGAAATCTGGCATCTTTCCATGAGATTCTCGTTTCCGCTTCACGGGTGAGATAACTCCCTTTCCACATGGTAAGTCCATCTTCATCGGCACGATACCCTGCCCTTGTTTGTCCTATATACAGCTCTGTAAACTCCTCCATGCGGAAAGAATTTTTCAGATAGTCCGTCTGGAGTCTTGCATCCTGCTCCATCTGGAAATAGCCTGCTATCTCCGGTCTTTTATGAACGAAGTGTTTATCAAAGCACAAGATACCTTTTTTAAGGTCAGTAAAATCTTCCTCTTGTGCATTATCCAAAAAAGAACCGGATAATGAATTACTTCCACTATCCGGCTCCGATTGTTCCTCATTCTGTTCTATTCTGCTGTCTAAATGTAAATCAGCTCCTTCAGCACGATTTCCTCCGCTGACTGTCTGATGTTGTTCATCTTCGCTACCCAGCTCATCTGATCGGCTGCTTTCATTTCCTCGTTCACTCCCTCTTTCTGCGCCATCTGTCCGGTCAGCATTTCCATTCTCTGCTCTGCCTGCTCCTGTGTCTCCAGACAATGCTCTTTCAGAGTTCCTTTCAGAATCATTCCCTGATAAATTCCTTTCCTGTGTTCCTTCAGAAAGTTCTTCCTCATCAGACCGTACTTCGTAAGTGTCCCCTGCGGCTCCTCGTTCGGCATCAGGTTCGGTATCAGATAATCCCCGTTCTTCTCGTATGTCAGTTTCATATGCTGTTTCCTCCGTTTCCATTTTATTTGCTTCATTTTCGCTTTCACGCTTTAACGCATTATAGCGTGGCTCAGACTCATTTGCAAGCTCTTTTTTGGCATTTTTCTCAAGGCTTTCATACTGTTCCCCATTTACCTTGTTTTTTGCCTTATTTCGGGCAATTTGTCGATCATAGGCTGCAATGGTTCTTCCAATTTCCATCAGCACTGGTTTACACATTTCCGTAGTGGCGGTTCCGAGAACAGAAAGTGTATCCATTGTGCTGAAATCACTGATATAGCTGAAATCAAGTTCATCCTTCCATATCTCCATATCCGCACCACAGCGGGATAAAAGCGTGTATGCGATACTTGCGGATAATGTCTCCCGAAGTCTGATTCCAACATTAAATTCGTCTAATTCATCAAAAAAGCTCCCTTCCTTTGCATAGGAAATTTCCGGAAGAAGCTCCTCATAATAATCTCCGGCAATCCTGGCAGCCAGTTCTATTATCCTGTTTTCAAATGGCAGTGTGCTGTCCGTTTTCCCATAAGTTTTTTCAAGCTGTTCCATAACAGCATTTTTATGTTCCTCCTGAAGCTCCCACAGATAAGGGTCACGCCCAATTCTTCTTGCTTTATGAACATCTGATACATCAAAGACATATTTTAATCTGGGACGTTCACTCTCCGTATCAATGAGTGCAATACCCTTTGCTCCACGGTTGACCCAGCAATTCATTTTCTCATTCCATGTTTCAAGAGAAGCACAGGCAGACGCATCCGGTCTTTGAGCATAGATTAACATCTGCTCATTAAAAGGATATTTGTATAACCTTGCAGCCGTGGTCAGATATCTTGTCCATGCCTGTTCATTTTTTGCAATCTCTCTGGCGGTTTCCTCCGCCATTATGGAGATCATCTGGTATTTTGTTATCATCGACTTTCCTCCTAAAATAACGGTGAGAAACCCACCGCCTTATGCGTCCTACTCTGCCTTTGTCCCAAAGGAAAAAGTTGCATTTTCCCTTGTTTTCGTTACCGTAAATTTTGCTTTTACATCTGCCACCCGTAACTCCAGCGTAGAGAACATGGCTTCCACCTGCTCCGGTGTGTATTCATAAGCTGATTTGTTGGCAAGATGCTCCAGTCTGCCAATCGCATCCATCGCCTTATTCATGCGGTACTCTCCAAGACGGATAAATTTCTCCGCTTTCGTTTCCTCCTGCTTACTGGTCACTTCTGTGTTGTCTGTTACATTTTCTACTGCTTCATTCATGTAGATTTCCTCCTGTTTTCTTTTATTTGCGTAAAAAAATAGAGCATATAGATTTCTATTCTATACGCTCTAACGCTGTTTACTATAAAATTATTAGTGATGTGAAAAAGGTAAATAAATTTATGGAAATGACCATAAATCTGAAGTTTTCACACTTTTTGTGGAACATAAATTGCATATCTCCAATACCAATATTTCTGTCCACTACTTCCTCAATACCCTATAATTAAATAACCTTTAATAATTTAATCAATCCGACATCTGTTCCATCTGTTTCTAAATATTTATTTACAACTGTTCTACTAATTCCTTTCCCATCAAATACCCTATAAAATGAATCTAACACTTTCTGGTTATCTATCCCTTTTATTACTTCTGGTTCTTTGCGTAATTCCTCTGTTCTTCTATACTTATGAATTTTAGCTTTCACTAAAGAAATACCAAATGCTTTCGCACAACATGCTCGATGATTACCATTTTCTATAATATATATTCCGTCATACTCCCCAACAGTTAAACAATCCGAATCATTGCCTTTAGTAGGACCAATAAATCGTCCTTCTTTCATCAACTCTATAGTTTTCATGCAATTATTGCACATCTTACATATATTTCTAACTTCTTCTGAATTAGCCGTAAGGCAATGCATTTCATACTCATCAAAAAATATATAATGATTTTCATATGTACATGTTGTAAATATACCCTCCTCCCTAAATACACCTTTCAAACTACATCTCGTTCCCTCACCGCCTGTTCGACAGGGAAAAAGTATCCTTTCAGTCGGTATTTCTAAGTATTCTGGCTCTTCTTTAACATATTCATATTCATACTGAAATTTTGCTTCATCTTTTCCTTGAAATTTTTTCTCATTTCCATATACTTTCTCTTGGTCGATAAAAAAAGAATAACTGTCTCTAATATTTTTGAATTGAATTGTAATAATCCTTTTTCCGAATTTTTCATTTAAAATCTTTGGAAGTAATTTTATTAACTGCGACTCTCCATTATATAAACATAAAACAGCTACTATGTTTTTTAACAAAACAGAACGCTTTAATTCAAACTTATAAAAAATACCAGGCAAAAATTCAACTTCTTTTCCCATGACATCTTCATGTGAATAAAAGCACTCAAAATCATTTTTTGTATATTCTGCATTTTGAAAATGCAATGTATAATCTCTTTTATTTGTTATAAATTCAAACACATTTTTCATACACTTATCCCCATTTCATCATACAGCAATTTAACTGTAAAGCTGCTCTTCTTGCATGTATAAATCTACTTCCCAATAATTCAAGTTATTGTAACTATATATTTCCGCAACATAACTTTACATTGCTATATCTATATAATTTAAATTTCACGCATAGGTGCATAGCACCTATGCAAAGAAATTATACCACTTTCACATCTGTCCCTCTACCAGATTTTATTTCTTCCTCTGTGGAAACTCCATCTTAACCTTATACTGTGAGCCTTTGATTTCCTTCCCGTCTTTCATATAGGAATAATCTTCAATCCCCTCCGGGATAAGATACGCATCATAGCTGCCTTTCTTCCCTTTCAGTCCTTTTACAAGAGTCTTTTTTCCCTCCAGCATACTTTTTATCTGACTATCGGAAAGTACGGCTCCCATTGCCCTTCCAACATTCATGCCGCATTTATTCTTACAGTAAGCTCCAAATTTTCCCTTTACCACTTCGCCACCACATTTCGGGCATTTGCCAAGTGCTTCCTGTGTCCCAGCTCCAAACATGGACTTCTGCTCCTCGCTGATGCTGTGGTAGGTCTGCACCAGATCACGCACCATGTTCTCAATACCATCCATAAATTCCTGCATGGAATATTCGCCCTTTGACACAAGGGTAAGAGCATTTTCCCAATCGGCAGTAAGTTTCGGGGACTTTACCACATCTGGAAGCACCGTAATCAGCTTCATGCCGTCCTTCGTCGGTATCATCTGCTTTTTCTCACGCTTCACGAAACCGTCTTTGACCAACTTCTCAATAATGTCTGCCCTGGTGGCAGGTGTGCCAAGACCTTTGCGCTCCACATCATCCCCCATATCCTCTGCTCCGGCCCGTTCCATTGCAGAGAGCAGAGAATCTTCCGTATAGTGTTTCGGTGGTACAGTGAAATGCTCACTTACCTTTGTTTCCTCCACCGGAATGTTCATTCCTTCGGAAGGCTCCGGCAGCTTCTTTTCCTTTTCATCGGCAGTATCCTTTTCCTCTGTTGTTTTATAGGAACGCTTAAACGCATCCTCAAAGTCCCTCCAGCCATTTCTCACAACCTCTTTTCCGGATACCTTAAAAATAATATCTCCGCAGCGAAGCTCCGCTTTTGTTGTGTTATAAATGTGCTTTTCCCCGGTGGCACACAGCAGACGGTTAGCACACAGGGATAAGATTTTCATTTCCGTTTCCGGCAATACTGTAAGGTCTGCCCTTGTTATCTCCATTGTGGGGATAATGGCATGGTGGTCTGTAACCTTCTTACTGTTTAACACCCGCTTAATATCCGGATGAAACATGATATTCTGTTCAAACAGAATGGAAGCAAAAATTGCATCAATCACACTTTTTGCAGTCTGCTCCATATCATCGGATAAATACTGGCTGTCCGTTCTCGGATAAGTACAGAGCTTCTTTTCATAAAGGCTCTGGGTATATTCCAATGTCTGCTTTGCGGTGAACCCAAATAATCGGTTGGCATCCCTCTGAAGCGTGGTAAGATCATAGAGCTTTGGCGGTGCCACGGATTTTTCTTCCTTTAATACTGATGTGACAAGTGCCTGACCACCTGCACAGATATTTGCAACATTCTCCGCTTCTGTTTTACTGTTTATCTTATCGGTGACGGCATCCACACCACCACCAATGATGTGTGCCATGTAATAGGCTTCCTTCTTAAAATTCATAATCTTTGTTTCCCGGTCAACCAGCATGGCAAGGGTAGGTGTCTGTACCCTGCCCACTTTCAAGACCTTGCCGCCATAAAGCACCGTAAAAAGTCTTGTACCGTTCAATCCCACAAGCCAGTCTGCCTGCTGTCTGCAAAGTGCCGATTCATACAAATGATCATAATCACTTCCCGGTTTCAATTCTGCAAAACCCTCCCGGATCGCACTTTCCTCCATAGACGAAATCCACAGACGCTTCATGGGCTTATTACAGCCTGCCATTTCATAAACCAGACGGAAGATAAGCTCTCCCTCCCGTCCGGCATCGGTAGCACATACCACACTGTCCACTCTCGCTTCATGCATCAGTTCCTTTAACACCCTGTACTGTGCTGCTGTATCCTTCTTTACTTCATGCTTCCATTGTTCCGGTATCATGGGAAGACTCTCATAGCTCCACTTTTTCCATGCATCAAAATAGGCATCCGGCTGTGCCAACTCAACCAAATGCCCTACACACCACGAAACAATGTATCCGTTTCCCTCCATATATCCGTCTTTTCTCTCATTCGCCCCGATTACGCCTGCAATGGACTGTGCCACGCTTGGCTTTTCCGCTATTACCAACTGCATCCTTACTCGTCCTCCTTCTCGTCAAAGAAATCATCTTCGGAAACTTCCTCCGATTCTTCTTCGTTTTCGTATTCTTCATCTTCTTCGTCCTCATCTTCATCCTCGATGAAGTCCTCTTTTTTCTTGCGTACTACCTTGAAATAATATGCTCCACCGATAAAGGCTACTGCAAGAACACCCATAAGCACATAGGAAACCATAGGATTCGGTTCCTCTGCCGCCTCCTGCTCCGGTTCTGTGGTTTCTGTGCTTTCCGTATTCTCCGTTTCCCCGGTATCTTCTGTTTCCTCATTCTGCTGAGCTTCTGTACCACTGTTATTGTTTGGCAGTGCGCTCTCCTCTGTCGAAATTGCAGACTCCAGTGCTGCTGAATTTTTCGGTAATGTCTCACTGTTATCGGAAGTTGTATTGAGAAGGTCATTTTCTGTTACTTCTGTAAGGAAATAAACCATTTCCTCCTCTCCGTCCCTGTCAATAATCAGGTAAAACACCTTATCCGATGCAGTCTGAATGGTATAAAATTCCTTGCCCTGCCCAGACTCCGCTTTTGTATCCTCTCCCTTTTCTGCAGCATCCGCTTCTGCCATCGCCTGCTTTTTCTGATCTGCCAGGCTGGTCTGTGAAGTAGTGTTGCCGTTACTGTCTGTAACTGTATGCTCTGTAACTGTTCCTGTGGCATTTCCTGGCTTGGTGGCTTCCGCACTGACCGGAAGCTGTTCTGCCGGATTTTCGTCACTGTCATCGGCAGGGTCTTTATAATATGGATTCTTTGTCTTGTAAACCTCAGACATATTTCCGGCATTGTCCATAGCGGAAATCGTAAAATACTCATATCCCGCATCAAACTGTTGCAGACGGATATTTAAGGTTCCGTTTGTCAGGTCTGTAAATTCATATCCATTCACATAGACTGCTTTTGCACCGGAATCCGTATCATGTACCTGTATGCTTAACAGTCCGTCGCTGACTGCCGCATTTAAGGTAGGTTTTGTCGTATCAAAGCATTTGATTGTCCTGCTTCTTTCATAGGTATTGCCCTTCTGGTCTGTGACAAGCACATATACGGTACAGTTCTCGGAAATCTCAAGTTTTCTGTCCTCAGTTACATCCATCCAGCTTCCATTCTGCCCGATTCTTGCCTGTATACTGGCAATCTCAAAATTGCCTGTGTGTGCCACATCAGATACAGAAATGCTGACTTTTGCAGTATCGTTGTACCAGTCATCCGGTTTGTTGATGTTTATGGTAACATTAGGCTTTTTATAAGCACATTTTTTGTAATCCCCGGCACATACCTCACAGGTATGGTCATAACCGTAAGAACTGCATTTATCCTCACAGGTACATACCGGCTCCGGCACATCATTCCCTGATACCGTACTCTCCGTTTCCGGCTCTGTACTGCTTTCCGTAGTGCTTTCTGTCTCCTGCTCTGTTGCTGTTTCACTCTCTCCAATGGAATCTTCGGCATGAACCTCCGTAGCATAATTTCCGTTCATGGCAAAGCCCACAGCAGGCATACAGAACAATACTGCTGATAACATAAGCGATAACACCGCTTTATAAGATAACTTCATTTTTTTCTTCATGGCATTCTGCCCCCTTTTCTGATTTCTGTAACTGTTCTTCCTGTTCCTTCTTCTTTAACAGATGCCGGATTTCTTCCTCGCTGACCTTATTCAGTAGAATCAGCCGTTCCAGAGAGATTTTATTTTTTTCAATGAATTTCATCTTCTCCGCATCCTCTGCCATCTGCAACTGCTCCTCCAAGTCCTTCTGTCTTGCCTGCAATCCTGCAAGCTGCTCACGGACTTTTGTAAGCTCCTTTTCAATTCTTTCCTTTGTCATTGTCCTCACTTCCTATTGTCCCTTTACAATTATGTTTGATAATAAATAAGCTAAAATTACAATTATATTTGATAAAACTTAACAATCAAAGGCATCACTTCCAATCCATTTTGGGTACAAAAAAGGATGCATCTGCTTTCACGGCTTTTGCATCCTTTCATTCTGAAAAATCATTCTTTATTCTGTTTTCTTATATAACATTGTCTTACTCACCATCAGGAATCGGATCCCATATTCCTTCCGTTTCAGCACGATTTCTGATATAAAGTCTCATGTCTTCAATCGACTGCCTCAACTCACTTTGAGTAAAGTGTGTGTTGCTATGGTTTTCTGGATGATGGATTTGATGTCTGACATATTCCGTCAAATCAAGGTTCCATGTCTTTGTGTTACCATTTTTCACATACAGATATGGTCTTTGCTGCCTTCCTGCTTTATAATCATTAAGCCATTGTTGAAATTCCAGAAAACCATACAACTCATTATGGTACTCTTCAGTTGCTTCTCCATATGCTGCATAATTCACTTCATTTAATGAAGGATACTGTAGAACTGCAGGTTCTACCGAGAGTACACGTTTTCCAACTTCATCTTCGAAAATTAGGCGAAGATTTTCAAAATCAAGTTCTTTTACAATAACAGGGCTATGTGTTGTAAGCAAAATCTGTGTATTGGCCGCTTGAGCCAGTTCCTTTAGCGCCTTTATCAACACTCGCTGGTTGTTGGAATGTTGGGAAGTTTCTGGTTCTTCAATTGCATAAATAATTCCAGTACTATCACCTTCGGCTGCCCTACGTTCAGCTTCTGCTCTGAAAAAATTCAGCAGAACAAGCCTCTTGACACCACTCCCCCTTTTATTGATAGGGATATCCTCATCACCTGAAATTGACACTGCCTTAAATACATCAGCCCATTTTAACTTGTCAGCGGTAGGGATAACCGGGTTTAAGCTGTTTGCAACAGCGGGATCCATTTCCCGTAACTTTTCCAACGTTCTGCTTGAAACTTCTTTCAGCTTTGTTTCTACAACCTCAGCTACAGAAGCCAAAGTTTGCTGTAATTCTTCATCATTGATGATTTGTTTAACAGCTTCCTTTAAAGGATCCTGAACTTCGCTATCTCCATCACTGTTTTTACGATCTGACTGGAATAGAGAGTACACGGGCATATAAGAGGAGAGTTTATCCCAGATTTTTTTTGCATCCTCCTTTGATACATCAATCTCCATATCCTGCAAATCAAGGCTCCCCTCGTAATGCTCCCATATGGCTCTCCGCATTGTAGTATTGATTCTCTGATTCTCACATTCTATACCCATACCTTTGATTATACTCTTAAGTTCTGCATTCTTCTTGAGAAGCAAATCTTTACAATCAGGGTTCATCGGATGTTTTGCATGGATAAATACAGAAGCTTTGCCACCATTTTTATATTTCTTTACGACTTCCAACAAACCATCCGCATTCAACATGTATTCATCAGCCAAGGTAGTCTGCACCGCAGAATCTATAATAATCGACTCTGGCAGTTCCGAGAAACATACAGATATCACAGTTTCACTATCACCATTTCGTGCCGCTTGAATATTCAGGTCAGACTTATCGATCTTAATTATTCCACCGCCATCATTGAAAAAAATATCCAACGCCTCAAGAATTGTAGATTTACCTATATCATTTCTGCCAACTAACACTGTAAGATTATCAAAGCGAATTATTGTTTCTTCCTTATAACTCCTAAAATTTTTTATCTTGATAGACTCAATCTTCATAACACGATTTTCTCCTGTTCTGGTATATTTTTTTGCTTTTTACTCGCCGTCACTTTCTCTCAAATCTTCTCCAGATTCATGTATTTACTATACGGACAGCATTTCGATAATATCTATAATTTGTCTTTGCTTCAAAGACATCTGACACTGTTTTTGTGCATTTGGTGGGAATTTGCTCATTCATAACAATCTATTAACTTTGAAGTTCAGACCTAATACTTTTTAATACATTTTCATCATTAGAAAAAACTTCTTTATAACAGTTTTTAGCAATTGCTAAATTCAGCTTTTTAACCTCATTTTCATCAGTCATATCCAAGCATATATTTTTTGCCTTGCCATACTTACTTCCCTTCGATGTTACGCACAATTTAATTGCGATTTTAGGCGAAATAGGATAATAAAATTCATTTTTTTCTAAAAATTCCATACCCGTAAGATTAACAACTGGAGTATCTGTTGTTACAAACGGAACATTCGTTTTGTTATCATACCGTTCAATCCATGTATGCATTTTAGTAGACACATTAACAGACATTGTCTCTACAAAAAAAATCATTAATGAGTTAGCATAAAAGTTTGAATTAGTATCTTTAATAGCTGGATACTGCAACTTTAGAGTTTCAAAATTTTTCACTTGAGTTTCATAAATTACTGGAGACCTCTGATGCTGCATAAAGAAAAATCTATGGAACTCATGCTTTAAATCTTCATCTTCTATATGCTCCATCGCTTTTAAAGTATCTACCATTAATTCAACATCACTTTTCTCTCTGCTACCCCAAAGAGCATTCATCACTTCATCATGCAATTCATCCAGTGCTACTTGTACAAGAGAATCTTTATAAAATGATAAATCTCCGGATATCATTTTATCCAAAAATTGATGTTTATTGTCTATATCTTCATATTGCCCCATTAATGTTTCTATAAAATCTCTCTCGGCATTGGCATCTCCCAGCAGTTCAGGATTTAATCCTAACGGCACAAGCTTATCTTTCTGAATATACGCTATAAGCTGTGAAACTACGCTTACATCAGCCTTAGAAAATCCTGTCATATCATAAAAGTATTTTCCAAACCCTACATTTTCCAAAAGTGCATATTCTATTTCTGGTTGATTACCTAAAACTTTTTTTCTATAAACATAAACTCTTCCAAATCTATCCTCACTTTCATTCCAGCGCTTTAAATAACCACGCCATACATAATGTTGCTTTTTTGTCGCCAATACAATCCCTCCCGCTTGATGTGATATCCATAGAGACACAATTTTAATATCAAACATTATTGTATCTTTTCTATTTTATCAACTTATTTGTAATTTTCTTTTACAGATATATTTTATTATATAATTGTATATTATCAATCTTTTTTGTAATTTTATCAATTATAATTGTCACTCTACACCTATGGTTAATTTAATCTTCCAAAACTGTAAAAATGGCTATGCCAGTATGATGTATTGATGTTTGCATACTTAATCGGATCGCCGCAGTGTATCATCACACCGTTTCCGCAGTAGATACCTACATGACTGACAGGACCCGGTGAATTATAAGTGCCTGTAAAAAAGATAATGTCCCCTGCCTTTGCATCTGCCGCCGAAACAGGAATACACTGGTCATAAATGCCCTGTGCTGTGGTTCGTGGCAAATCATGGACACCACTGTTGGTAAACACCCAGCACACGAATCCGGAACAGTCAAAACTCGTTGACGGGGACGAACCGCCCCATACATAAGGATAGCCCAAGTATTTTGCGGCTTCCTCCATAAGTGCCTGCACCGTTGCATCATCATAAGAATCCGGCGGTATTGCATTTCCTCCGCCACTTCCGCTTCCCAGTGCTTCTCCGTACAGTGTTCCTTCCCCGGCTTCAAAGTAAAATAACGGGTTATAATACTCCCCGTTATACAGACACTCGATATGAAGATGGCTTCCCGTACTGCTTCCGGTATTTCCTGTTGTTCCGATGACCGTCCCATGTGTGACAACCTGTCCTGTGCTGACACTTAACGTGTCCATATGTGCGTACTTGGTTATATAACCATCTTTTTCAATCACCACATAATTCCCGTAAGAAGCATCATAGGTGGCTGTTGTAACAGTACCATCCATAGATGCAAGAACCTGAGTACCTGTCGGTACTGCAATGTCCACACCACGGTGGAACTGCTCCTCTCCGGTAACCGGATTGATACGATAGCCATAATAGCTGCTCACATAGTTGTACCAGTACAAATCAAGTGGTGTATAAAACTGCTGGACAAGACCATGTGTTTCATTATAAAGAGCATATATTTCCTTCTGCTCCTCATTCATGTGTCCTGCCACAACCACATTCAAATCCACAGCTGTCAGTGTTACATCAAGTATGGTTACGGTATATTCTTCTTCCTCCTCATACTCATATTCTTCCTCTGTTTCTTCTCCTGTTACCGGGTCTGTCACGGTTCTGGTTCCTGTCTTTGTTACTGTCCGAGTCCTTGTTTCCGTTGTCGGCGTTAAGGTCAGCTCATACATCTCGTCAAACAGGCTTTCCACCTCGCTCTGTACCTCTGCCGCCGTAAATTCCGTATGAACTGCCGACAAATAACTAATCAAAGCAAACGGGTCATGCCCGATAGCATCCAGATTGTAGCGGTATTCGTCATAATCCGGATAATCTGTTTCTATGGCATTAATTTCTTTCTGCAATTCCATTTCCAGTTCAGAAAAAGCTAAATCTGCTGCATCAATCTCTGCCGGAACACTCATGTAACTGCCTGCCATCGTGGTACTCATACCCTCCGAAAACATTGCACCACAGGAGGATATGCAGGTCATAATCATAATCAGCAGTAAAGCAAAAACGCCTATGGTAACAAGCAGTCCAGCGTGTTTTGCTGCAAGTTCCTGCACTTTTTTTGCAACTGTTGTTGTAAAACTGGCTGTCTTTGCTGCCGCTTCCTTTGTATTCTTTGCTGCCTGTCCAGCCCTCCTTGCTTTTGCATACTCACGCTTAATCCGCTGTTTCTGCAAACGCCTCTGCATTTGCTTCTTTAAGGTCTTTTCCTGCATTTGGGGATTTTCCTCAAGAAATTTCTGATAACGGAAATTGACCTCTTTCTGAAATTGCTTCTTCTCCAGCTTTTTCACTTTCTCATGCTGGCGCTGTAATCGGCTCTTATGGTGCCGTTTTACAAAATGATACACATCCTCGGCTTTCTGCTCCGTCTTGTGTGCGCCCTCTACTCCGGAATTTTGTTTTTCCACCTCAGCTACCTTGCCATGCGTAAAGTTGGAAACCTCTGCACCCGCCCTGCCTGTTATTACTTTCACGGGATTGTCCGGCTTAAACTGCTTTTCCTTTTTATCCGCAGTCAGAACATATTTCGCTCTGCCTGTCTTTTCATCATAAACACGCTCAAGGGAATACTCTGTTTTCTTCGGAATCTTCTTTCTTGCCGCTTCTGTTTTTCTCCCGGCTTTTTCTGCCTTTTTCTGAAGCCTGTCTAACTTTTCGCTTCCTTCAAACTCTGTCCTTTCACTCTCCGTAAAAGTGCTGTCCTTTGTCTGAAAGTCATGCTCAAAATCAGAAGTCCTGTTTCTCTGCCTGTCCTGATATTCCCGCCTGCGATATTTCCTCTTTTTTTCGGATTGGTGGTAAGTATTCCTGCGGTGGTAATCATCCTGTGGCTGGCTTTTCTCCTGCCCAGAAACATTCTCCTCAGTAAAAGCATTATTTTCCTGTGAAAAATCACTTTTCTGATTATTACTTGTATCCGTATTCCCGGACTGCTGGTCACTCTGTCCAAAGGTATCCTCTTTCCGGTACTGACCTGTCTTTCGCTTATTTTGTCCAGACTTTTGTTTCTGTTCCGACCTCTGGACATCATGTCCAGAAGTTCTATTTTCATCTCTCGGCTGATTTGTGCCGGAACATTTTTCTTTTCCCTTATGAGTGGTATTAGCTCCCTTTGCAGAACTTCCATTCACAAAAGTACTTTCATCCTTTGCAAATACAGCCGCCTGCTTCTTCTTTCTCTCTGCCACTAATTATTTTCCTCCTGCCTTACACTTTCCTCCGGTTTGGTATTCATAATCGCATAGGTCTTGGTATCTGTCGGATATTTATCCACGAATGGAATTACCACGTTGTCAAACAGGATAAGACCGGAACCCGGCTCTGAATTAGTCACATGGGCAAGCTGCTTTTCCGACAACCCCAGCTTATCAGCGAGAATTGCCTGATCCTTTGCGTTCTGATTTAACAGATACACAAAA
>ULOI01044805.1_pt1 | contig 19138 bp, 20 predicted proteins | sample 1952231 | NCBI WGS metagenome assembly ULOI01 (sample SAMEA4835593, study PRJEB28245) | human gut metagenome | biome: gut microbiome; material: fecal sample | place: Denmark | collected 2008
ACCATTGGTTTCATATCCTGATGTTGTTTCAGTGTTCCGACATCCTGCGTTCTTTGAATGACTCCATTCATATCTACCGGACGAATCGACATATCCATGCACCTCCAGCCTGTCTCAACCGTACTTCATTACATGTTTGAGATTTTTACTTCACCCTCGTCCTTATAAAGCTGGCAGAAACTTCTGTCATCCTTTACAATAAGGCTTACATCGGTAATATTTACAATTACTCCCGCATACAGTGTCTTTGATACTTTCACCCTTGCATTGCTACTGCCATTTAATATACTCTGCAGCCTTTCGTATTCATGCTCTAATGGTGTACGCTGAGCTTCCTTCTCCTTAAAAGCACGCATAAGCTGTTCAATATACTGGATTTTTCCCTGATCCAGTTTTTCTTTATTCTTAAGCTTCTCTCCATAGGTAGTAAGAATCGTCCGAATCTGTTCAATGGTCTTATTCAGCTGAAGCAGTTCTTCCTGCACTTTCACATAACGTTCTTTCTTTTCCGGATCCACACCAACTTCAATACGTGTTCCTGCTCCAAGGCTGGAACCAATGGTCTGGGCTTCTACCAGACTGCCCGCCCGGATAACACCACCTGTTATGAATCCGTTCTTACCACTTACGCGAACCTCTGTTGCTGCTGATACCTTACTATGTAAAATAGAATCTGTTTCAACATAACCTCCGGAAATGATGGTTGCATTTTCAATAAACTTGCAGATAACATTTCCCTGTGCCCGAAGTATTCCTTTGGTCATTCCATGAATTCCACGTTTTACAATAATCTGACCACCCGCCTGTATCAGTGCATCTTCTACCACGCCTTCTACTACTATATCACCTTTTGCAATAATTGAAAAACCACCCTTTACATTACCTCTTACGGTAACGTTTCCCGGATAATCAATATTACCGGTGGAATTATCCACGTCTGCCGGGACTTCATAGACATCTGATACAAATACTTTACCATTTACCAGACTTGCATGTCCGGTTACTTCAGAGTACAGTTCTGTTTTGTCTTCCGATACCCGGATATTATTTCCATATTCTAACTGAAGGGAGCGTACCTGTTTTGGTTTAATTTCCCTTCCCTGCACATCATATCCTTTGATTCCACGATCTTCCGGAAATAATTTTGCCAAAAGGTCGCCTTCATTGATATGGCTGATTACATTCAGTTCACGGTAATCTACCGAACCATCTTCATTCTTCTTCGGCTTTAAATCAACATCTGTATTAAAATAATATTCAATTCTGGCATCCTGACCATCTACCGGTTTTTTTCCTTTTGCCAGCACAAAATCGGTACAGTATGCCCTATCCTGGAAAAATTTCAAAATTTCATCCTGATCAACCCCTGCTTTGACACCTTTTGCAGTTAAATCCCTTAAGATTTCCTGCACATTCATATTCGTGCCGCCTGCAGCCGGATAAAATCTGCATACTGCCTCCATGGCATCTGCTGATACTGTTACGGACATCTCTTCATTTATCTGAATCGGATAAATATCTCCGACCATAATCTCTGTCATCTCATTGCTGTTAATTGCTGCAACCAGTTCCTTTAAATTATAATCCGGGCAGCCATGCCTTTCCAGATACTCTGTCAGTTCACCAATTTCAATAACATTTCCTTCCAGAGCTGCCGGGAAAAGCTTAATATAAGTCGCATGTTCCTTTATCACAAATTGAAAATAAGCATTTGCCTGTCCCATAGCTTCCCTCCTTTTAACTTTCTTCAACCAATATATCCATATAACTTCCCATTTTCTTTTTCATCTTTGCCAGAGCTCTGGTATGAAGCTGGGATATTCTTGATTCAGATACTTCAAGAATACTGCTGATTTCCTTCAAAGTAAGTTCTTCATAATAATAAAGTTCAATTACCCTGCGCTCCTTTTCCGTCAAGGTCTCAAGGCTTTGTGCCAAAACTTCTTTCAGTTCGCTTTCTGCCACCACATCTTCCGGTTGTGCAAAATGGGAATTTTTTGTCGCATCCATCGCAGGCTCTGTTCCCTGCTCCACAAACTCATTTAAAGAAACAACATTGGTAACTTTTAACTGGGACTGCCAGTTCAGGTATTCATCCTCTGATACCCCAAGTTCGCTTGCAATCTCTTCATCCAATGCCGTCTTTCCTGTCTTCATTTCTATATTTTTTATTGCTTCGTCAATCTTTTTCTGTTTTTGGCGAACAGCCCTCGGTATCCAGTCCATTTTACGAATCTGGTCTAATATTGCCCCACGGATTCGAAGGCTTGCATATGTCTCAAATTTAACATCCTTGCTTCGGTCAAATTTATCAATTGCATCAATCAGTCCAAAGATTCCATAGCTGACCAAATCTTCATATTCTACATTATATCCAAGATACATACTCAATCTGCCCGCTACTAATTTAACTAACGGAGCATATTCTATGATAATCTGTTCCCGTATTTCAGATACTGGATTTTTCTGATAGCTTTCCCACAGTTTTTCTCTGTCCACTGTTTTCATGCCATAGCCTCCGGTTTCTTATAATTACTCTTCTTTCGCTCTTTTCTCTTCCTCTTTTTCTGACTTTTCTGATGTATCTTCTTTTTTCTCATCAGCAGACTCTTCTGCATCACCATCTGCTTTTTCTTCTGTACTGCTTTCTTCATCCTTTGCAGCTTTAAAATTCTTTTCCAAGATATAAGCTGCAATGCCCCCAAGCAGATAGAATATAATCAGTACCAGCAATAATGTCTTTGTAAAGGCAAGCAATTCCATTTTCTGAAAAATTGCCACAATACAGGTAATAAATCCTGCGGTCAACATTACGATTGCAGGAATCGGTTTTGTCTTCATCTTTACATCCTCAATCTAAATAATTTTCAATTCTTTTCCAACAGACTTAATATAGAATTCTCCGGTATCGCAATGCAATTCTACGGTACGGCCATAATTCAGCCCGGTATCCTCTGCCAGAAGCGGAATACCAAGCTCCTTCAGTTTCTGTCTGGAAGCTTCTGCATTTCTTGCTCCAATATTTCCCACTTCAGAGTTACCACTTACCTCGAACATTCTGGCTCCACCTGCAATCTTTGCTACAAGCCTGCTCTTTGCCGCCCCTGCTTCTGTCATCCGGCGAACCAGCTCTACAATTCCTGTATCTGCGAATTTCGCTATATTCGAATTATTTTTCATTTTTGTACTGTCTGGTAGCATAATATGTGCAAGTCCGCCAATCTTTGTAACCGGGTCTAGCAATGCTATTCCTATACAGGAACCCAGTCCTAATGTGGTAATTGTATCCGGAGCCTTGCAAATATTTAAGTCTGCCATACCAACTTTTATTACTTCACCCATTGATACCCTTCTCCTTATAAGGTAATTCCCAGAGATTTCAGAATCTTCTCATAAGACTCAAGGTCAGGTAACAGAATAAAATATCCTTCTATCATCACTTCATCTCCGAATTCTGTCGTAATCATAAGTGCATTGTCTCCAATTTTACCAAACTGTATTGCCGGAACACTTAAAATAGCTCCCGCCATATCAATTGCAATATAAGGAACCGATGGTGCAATAGTAAGCTGTGTCATGGCAGAAAGCGCGTTCAGATAAGAACCGGCAATGATATTTCCTATTTCTTTTAATGCAGACATATCCATCTCATCAAAATCTTCCGCATAATCTGCCGGACGTCCCATTAGTTTATTTACCAGATAATGTGCAGAATCAAGTTTCATAAGAAACATCATGCTGCCGGTAATATCATCTGTTACTTCCAGATAGATTCCTACGATTGACTCATCTTCCGGGCAAATTGCAGAACCCAGTTCCTGAAAGGTCAGTAATTCAACTCTTGGTACATCCATATTAATCCGGATATTCAACATATTTGCCATTGCAGTTGTTGCATTTCCGGCACCAATATTTCCAATTTCTTTTAAGACATCCACATACATGTCATTTACCTGGTTCAAAGTATAATCCGCCAATTTTATCCTCCTGCTGTCATTTCAAGATATAGAATATAGTGAGGCATTTGCCTCACTATATCTATAACAATTACGCATTTTCTTTTTCTTCTATAATAGAATGAATATCCAGAAGGGAAATTAATTCATCTCCGTTTTTACCGATTCCATCGATAAAAGATACCTTGGCATTCTTCATATCGCCACTCACTTTATCAATTTCATTGGTTCCTAATGTAACAACTTCTTTTACTTCATCCACGATTATTCCCAGTGCACTCTGCTGTTCAATTTTTAAAATTATAATACGGCTGGCATTGGTAAATACATCTTCTTCCAGTTCCATACGGATTCTGAGACTCATAACCGGTACGATTTCTCCACGAAGATTGATAATTCCTTTAAAGAAATTCTGTACTCTAGGTACTCTTGTAATCTTCTGCATACGGACAATATTGTCTACATAACTGATATCGATTCCGTACTGCTCATTTCCGATTTTTACAACAATATACTGTTTTCTGATATTTTCTACTGTTTCAAGTTGCTCTGCCACTCTGCACACCCCCTGTTAAATCAATGTATTTGCATCCAGGATTAATGCGACTTCGCCATCACCCAGAATTGTTGCACCGCTGATTGTCTTATTATTATTAATATACTTACCAAGTGATTTAATTACGATTTCCTGCTGTCCAAGAAGATTGTCTACAACAAGTCCTGCATAACGTTCGCCTTTTCTTACGATAACAACAGTAAGGCTTTCTACTTCTTCATCCTTCGGTGGAATATCAAGTATCTGATCCAGCCGGATGATTGGAATAACAGAACCACGTAAATTAATTACTTCCTTGGATTCTACATATTTAATATCTTCAACCGGAATATCCTCGATAGTCTGAATTGCGCCTAACGCAATTGCATATTTTTCATCGCGGATTTCTACCATCAACGCCTGAATGATTGCCAGTGTAAGTGGCAGTCTTACTACGAATTTGGTTCCAACGCCAAGTTTGCTCTTTACCTCAACATCTCCGCCTAATGCTTCAATATTGGATTTAACAACGTCAAGACCTACACCACGTCCGGAAATATCGGTAATCTGTTTTGCCATAGAGAAACTCGGCATAAATAAGAAATCGATAATTTCTTTCTGGCTCAGCTTTTCTGCCTGTTCCGGTGTTACCAGACCACGCTCTACTGCTTTTGCTTTAACCTTCTCTGTATCAATTCCGTTACCATCATCACTTACTTCAATGATTACATTATTTCCTTCCTGGAATGCATTCAGATTAATGGTTCCTGTTTCTGGCTTACCGCGTTCCTTACGAACTTCTGCACTCTCAAGACCATGGTCAGCAGAGTTACGAAGCAGATGCTGCAACGGGTCGCCAATCTGGTCAACTACAGTACGATCAAGTTCTGTATCTTCACCGGTCATGCACAATTCCATCTTCTTATTCAATCTTCTGGAAAGGTCACGAATCATACGTGGGAATTTGTTTACAACGCTCTCAATTGGAACCATCCGCACTTTCATAACCGATTCATGAAGACTGGTTGTAATTCTTTCCAGATACTCAATCTGCTCATGGAATGACTGATTCTGGAAATTGCCTCCTTCCTGGGAGCCAATGGATACCAGACTGTTTTTTGCAATAATCAGCTCACTCACCTGGTTCATCAGTGCATCCAGTTTTTCGATATCCACACGCACGGTACGGTTTGTAACCGGTTTGCCTGCCGGTTTTGACTTAGTCTGTGCCGGTTTATTCTCTTTATGTACTGCCTGCTCTGCCGGCTTTGCTGCTGATGTATTTGCTGGAAGATTTTCCTGTACATTTTCCTCATGGAATAGGGTTGCCGTCTTCACTTCTTCACCAACGGCATCCGCAATTTCAGATACATTTTTAACTGCTTTTAAAATATCATCTAATGCAGCATTGGATGATAAGAACAAACTAAAGTCCAGTTCAAAACGTTCATCCTCAATATCCTGGGAACTTGGACTGTAAACAACAATCTGTCCAAACTCTTCTACTGCTTTAAATACAAGGAATGCTCTTGCCGCTTTCAAAAGGCAGTCTTTCTGTACTTCTACTGTAATTCCGTAAATTTTGTTTCCACTTTCTTCAGCTGCTTTTAACGCATCTTTATCTTTGGAAGAAAATTCTACGCTTAAGTATTTCTTTTTACCATCACCGTTTTCCGGTTCTTCTGCTTTCTTTTCTTCTTTTTTCTCTTCCTTTGCAGGTGCGGCTGCTTCGCCGTTCTCTGCATTCTCTAAGAATTTGTTCAAAGCTGTAATCAGTGCTTCGTTGTCTTCTGTACCTTCATCTGATGTACTCTTGATCGTATCGAGGTAACTTTCAATTGCATCCAGACACTGGAAAAGAATATCAATCATTTCACTGGTGACTTTTACTTTGTCACTACGAACTTCCTGGAATACATTTTCCATATCATGAGTCAGATGCTGCATTCTCTTAAAGCCCATGGTTCCTGCCATTCCCTTTAAGGAGTGTGCTGCACGGAAAATTTCATTAATGGTATCTTTGTTTTCCGGCTCCTTTTCCAAAGTCATAATGCAATCATTCAGGCTCTGGATATGCTCACTTGTCTCATCAATAAAAATTTCTAGATACTGGCTTACATCCATCTTTAATTTACCCCCACATTCTTTAGAATTGTGTCCGCAACACTTTCTAATGGTACTATTTCATCAACAAGTCCTGTCTCTGCAATTGCCTTTGGCATTCCATATACCACAGATGTTTCTTCATCCTGAGCAATTACGTATACATTTTTTTCTTTCTGGAGTTCTGAAATTCCCTTTGTTCCATCAGCACCCATTCCGGTAAGAACTACACAGGTAATTTCATCATAGCCGCTGTCCATCAAAGACTCATACATCAGATTGGCACATGGTCTTAATCCACCAATTGCCGGTGCATCACTTAAAACAATACAGTGCGTTCCATCTGCTAACCGCTGTACCAGTAAATGTTTTCCTCCCGGTGCCACATAAACATGTCCTTTTTCCAAGACATCACCTTCGTTTGCCTCTTTCACATCCAGCGGGCTGAGTTCATTCAGCCGGTCTGCCATGGATTTTGTAAAACCAGCCGGCATATGCTGAACCACAAGAACCGGTGCATCCATATTGGATTTCAGCAATGGAATTACACTCTGTAAAGATTTTGGACCGCCTGTGGAACATGCAATTGCAACAATCTTGCTCCGGGCTGCATCCTTCGTTCTAATCTTCCGGACAGCTGCCGGTTTTACCACATTCGTAATTACTTTTTTCTGATACGTCTGTGTGCTTCCTGCTGTAGTTATTGTTGCAAGAACTTTTATCAGTTTTTCCCGGAAACGCTGTCCCTTTGTCTCTATCAGATTATTTGGTTTCTCGATAAAGTCAATTGCACCACGTTCCATTGCCTTGAGTGTAACTTCAGCTCCATCTGTCGTTAATGTACTGACCATTACTACTGTTGCTTTTATATTTTCTTTTTGTAATCTTTCAAGTAGTTCCAGTCCGTTCATTCTTGGCATATTTACATCTAAAACAACTGCGTCATATGCTTTCTGACACAATTTTTCATATGCTTCCAAGCCATCTCTGCATGTATCCGTTGCCTGAAAACCACTATCTGAATTAATTATATCACAGATAACTCTTCTCATGAGTGCTGAGTCATCAACAACCAGAATATTCTTTTTCATTCTATTAATTTAACCCTATCCTTTTCCTCTCTGTCTTGCTTTTCTTTCTTCTGCAAAAATATACCTGATAATTTCTTCCCTTATTTTATCATCACGAATAATAAATTTCAGTCGGTTTTCATACATATTATCACGATTTAACAGCTTCGTACTTCGCAGGATATATCCTGGAAGATAATATTGTTTTTCACCGGTCTGCGTCTGTAGCATCACAATAATCAGAACAGCTTTTCCCTCTTCTAACTGCTCATTCGTCACAAAGCGTACACCACCTCCACTGATATCAACAATAGTGCCCTTTTTCTGCTTTTTATAAAAATCATCATCCCTGAGACTTGCGATGATGTCTTCCATCTGTTTCATTTCCGCTTCTTCGTCTGTCAGATGGAAATACCCCATATCAAGGACACATTCCATACGGTAATATTCCCGTCTCTGATATTTGCTCAGTGGTGTATTTAATACAATCCGGAGCAGGTAGCGGTTCTCCGTCTTATAACGTTCCCGGATCTGACCAATGCTTTTATACAATCCATTCGGTGTATAGAATACAAATTCATAGCGAAGTCCCAGTGGAAGTAATATCAGTTTTCCACTCTGAATCGGCATCATTATCTCCATTTCACCATTTTCAAACAGTTCAAAAATCTGACTCTTGTAAACTGGTGCAGCCTTTTCTGCAGATTCTGGCCTTTCCGTCTGGTTCACTATATGAATATCAATTTTCATTCCTTCCCGTAAAACATTTGAAATCATTCTATCACCTATCTGTTATTAAAAAATTCAGCAAACAACTGGGCAAAGCCCCGCTTCATCAACGGAATATCATGCGCACCTGCTATAAGATTATTTGCAAGTATCTCAAATGCTTTTGCCGACTTGGTCTCCGGTGCATATAAAGATACTGTCTGCTGCTGGCGTATTGCTTTTTCAAACATGGAATCCTGCGGTATCATGCCGAGATATTCAAGATTACCATTTAAAAACTGTGACACAACGGTATTTAATTTATCATATACTGCCTGTCCATCTTCCACAGAATTTACACGGTTGGCAACCACATGAATCTGCGTTCCGCTTTTGGCAAAATTCGGATTCCGGTGCAGTGCCTTTAACAGAGAATAGGAATCGGTCAGTGAGCTTGGTTCCGGTGTTGATACCAGAAGGACCTCCGGACAAGCCATAACAAATTCCAATACGCTGTCTGCAATTCCTGCTCCGGTATCCACCAGTACAATATCAGCCATTTCATCTAACTGTGCCAGATTACGTACTAAAAAAGTAATCTGATCCTTGGACAGATTATTCATTCCCACAATGCCGGAGCCGCCTGAGATAAAGCTTACTCCTGCCGGTCCCTCTGTTATAATCTGCCGCATATCCATTCCCCGGTATATAACATCACTCAAATTATGTTTTGGTATTGCTCCAAGCATAACTTCTACATTTGCCAGTCCCAAATCAGCATCAAAAATAATAACTTTCTTATTCATTTTCTGAAGCTGGATTGCCAGATTAACTGTAACGCTGGATTTTCCCACGCCGCCTTTTCCACTGGTAACCGTAATTACTCTTGCTTTCTTGGGAAGCTTCTGGTTCTTTAATTTAATTACATTGCGCAGCTTTTCTGCCTGATCCATATTATTATCTGCCTCCCAATAACTGTTTTACAATTTTCTGTGACTGGAAAATTTCAATATCATCTGGTACATTCTGCCCTGTTGTCACATAGGAAACATCCGCACCAGAATACATACGAATATTTAACAGACTACCATAACTACTGGTTTCATCTAATTTAGTAAAAATAATCTTATAATCCGATATCTCATGGTATTTATCTACAATTTCCATCAAATCGCGGTATTTTGTAGTTGCGCTTAATACCAGATAAACATCCTTCTCATATTTGTCATCCAGACTTTCTATGAGGTTTCTCATATCTTTTCTCTGATCTTCATTCTTATAAGAGAATCCTGCGGTATCTACCAGAACGAGATCATAATCCTTTACACGCTCTATGGCTGCATTCATTTCTTCCGATGAATAAATAACTGTCAGCGGTGTATCTAAGATATTCGCATAAGTACGTAACTGTTCTGCCGCAGCAATCCGATAAGTATCTGCTGTTAAAAACGCTACTTTTTTTCCATAATCCACTTTAAATCTGGAAGCCACTTTTGCAATGGTTGTTGTCTTGCCAACACCGGTTGGTCCAATAAAAAATACGATTTTAGGCTGTCCCGGTACCAGTTCAATCTTTTGAGGCTGTCCGAATTTTAATACCATTTTCTGGTAAACATTGGATAAGATAATATCCATGCTTGCACTGCCTCTTAAATTCTTCTCCACATCATCTAATATCTGGTTGACATATCTTTCATTCACTTCATTATCCAGTAATGTTTCATAAATCATGCGGATACAACGGAAAGTCTCAGACTGCTGATGCTTCATATCCTTTGGAGCATCAGTTTCCTTTTCCGGCTTTTCCTCTTCTTTTGGTTCTTCCTCTTTTTCCGGTTTTAACTTCTTTTCTAATAAATTAGAAAGACTTTCTATCTTTTCTTCCAAATCATGACTGCTTTCCGGATGAATGGCTGCTGGTTCCGGTGCCGGAATTTCAATCTTTTCATTTGCTGCAAAATTTATGCTGTCATGCATCTTTAATGGAGCATGTAACGCAGGAAGAGGATTAACTGTCTGTTCTTTTTCCTCTAATGCTGCCGTCACTTCATAAGTTGTGCTCTTTAATGCCCGGAATAAACCCTTCGGTTTAATTTCCTTTACATTCATAATCACAACTGCTTCTCCCATTTCCTTTTTTGCCTTATCAACTGCCTCTTCTCTTGTTCTGCCCTGAAATTTATTAATCGTCATTTTATGCTGTCACCATCCCTACTGATTGTAATTCCACATTTGATTCCACTTCATTATAAGACACCACAATGAGGTCTTTGAAATAGTCCTCGGTGAGTTTCTTAAAATACATCCGCACAATTGGCGAAGTAATGACAATCGGATTCTTTCCAATATTCTCTAACTTCGCCACTTCCTGCTTCAAGGATTCCATAATATTCTTGGTCTTCTCCGGATCTAAAGTCAGATAAGCTCCCTGCTCAGTCTGTTTTACAGAACCCATGATTTCCTGTTCCACCTTCGGATCTAATGTTACCACGCTGGTTGTCTCATTTGCCGGAAAGTATTTACTTGAAATTGCACGTTTTAATCCCTGACGCACATATTCTGTCAATACATCGGTATCCCTGGTTGTTACCGCATGGTCTGCTAAATTTTCAAAAATCGTAAGCAGGTCACGGATAGAGATGCCCTCCTGTAAAAGATTCTGTAAAACTTTCTGAATTTCACCAATACTAAGAAGCTTCGGTGTAAGTTCATCCACAAGTGCAGGATTGTTTTCCTTGATATTACTAATAAGATTAGATACATCCTGTCTGGTAAGAAGTTCTGCAATATGGGAACGGATTACCTCTGTAAGATGGGTGGCAATAATAGATGGCGGATCTACTACGGTATAGCCAAGACTCTCCGCACGCTCTCTCTGTCCCTCTGTAATCCAGATTGCCGGCAGATGGAAGGATGGCTCAAAGGTCGGAATACCGGTGATTTCCTCTTCCACATATCCCGGATTCATTGCCATATAGTGGTCAAAAAGGATTTCTCCTTCTGTTACCTGAATTCCCTTTATCTTAATAATATACTGGTTAGGATTTAACTGAATATTATCACGCAGACGAATAATCGGAACCACTGTTCCAAGTTCCAGTGCAATCTGTCTACGGATCATTACTACACGGTCCAAAAGGTCTCCACCCTGATTTACATCTGCCAGTGGAATAATACCATAACCAAACTCCAGTTCAATAGGATCAACCTGAAGCAGTGAAACCACATTCTCCGGCCGCCGGATTTCTTCTGCCGCCGTTTCATCTGCATTGGTTTCCTCTTCGATTTCTTCCACCTTTACATCCTTTTGTATCTTCCGTCCGGCAGCTAAAAATGCAATGCCAAGCGCACAGAAAAGTACCGGATTCAGCGGAGTTGCAATTCCAAGAAAGGTTATCGTTGCACCTACAATATACAATACCTTGGGAATTCCAAAAAGCTGTTTTACCAGCATGGATCCAAAATCCGCTTCACTGGACGCTTTTGTTACCAGAATACCTGTTGCCAGCGAAATCAAAAGAGACGGAACCTGGCTGACCAGTCCATCACCAATGGTTAATATACCATATTTCTGAAGTGCTTCCATGGCAGACAGCCCGCCATTCATGACCCCCATAATTGTTCCACCAATCAGGTTGATGAATGTAATAATAAGGCCGGCCGTTGCATCTCCTTTTACATACTTGGTTGCACCATCCATAGAACCAAAGAAGTTAGATTCCTGCTGAATCTTAGTTCTCCGTTCTCTTGCTTCCTTCTCTGTGATGGCACCAGTATTTAAATCTGCGTCAATTGCCATCTGTTTTCCAGGCATTGCATCCAATGTAAAACGTGCAGTTACCTCAGATACACGCTCAGAACCTTTATTGATAACGATAAACTGTATCAGAATCAGGACAATAAATACAATTGCTCCGATTACAAGATTACCACCACCTACAAAGCCTCCAAAGGTCTCTACTACATTTCCTGGTTCACCGGTAGATAAAATCAATCGGGTGGAAGAAACATTTAATGAGATTCGGAATATGGTGGTAAACAATAACAGTGTCGGGAAAAATGACATATCCAGCACTTCTTTTGCAAATAATGCATTAAAAAGAATAATCATTGCCAGTGAAATATTAATCGCCAGCATGACATCCAATAAAATAGAAGGAATCGGAATAATAAAGAATATGACTGCAGCAAGAAGATAGATTGCTACACCAAAATCCGCTTTTTTCATTCCGGTTTCCTCCTTTCATTTAAATTCGTATTAATTTCTGCCTTTTAGATTGTAAACCATCGCAAGCACTTCTGCAACTGCCTGATACAATTCTGGTGGAATTTCTGCTCCGACATTTACATTTGCATAAAGCATACGCGCCAACGGTTTATTCTCTACAATTTCCACCTGATTTTCTCTTGCCACTTCCTTAATCTTTGCAGCAAGAAAATCTTCACCCTTTGCAACCACAACCGGTGCTTTGGATACTTCCGCATCATACCTTATCGCAACTGCATAATGGGTCGGGTTCGTAATGACTACGTCTGCCTTCGGCACATCCTGCATCATTCGGCGCTGCGATGCCTCACGCATTCTCTGACGCTGTCTTCCCTTAATCTGTGGGTCTCCTTCAGTATTTTTATACTCGTCCTTTACCTCCTGTTTGGTCATCTTCATTTCTTCTTTGAATTTATGTTTCTGATAAATCAAATCAGCGATTCCGACAATCAGGTAAACCAGGCTTGTTTTTAAACCCACATCCACAATAAGTCCGGCAATCAATGCAACTGCCTGCAACAGTTCCATATCATAGATAACAAATAATTCTCCCTGCCTGTCCTTAATCTCGGAATACGCCACATACATGACCAGCGCCACTTTGACAATAGACTTTACAAGTTCAAACAGAGAATCTTTGGAAAACATCCGTTTAAACCCATTGATAGGATTAAACTTTGATAATTCCGGTTTTAATGGCTTCCCGCTTATTTTCCAGCCCACCTGAAGTACACTGACTAAAAACGTTACCACTATTCCGATTAAAAGAAACGGTATCATGACCTTTATCATTTCAATCACAGCCTGTGACATTAGCATATGGCTGGATTTTACTGTCATGCCTGTCTTATTTTCTAATAGAATATCTGGGATTTTCCGATAGAAACCTGAAAACTCATTCATTAAGGTTTCTGAAACATAGCTTCCAAAAATCTTCAATCCCAGGAATAAAACAATTAAATCTACTGCTCCGGAAAATTCCTTGCTTTTTGCAACTTTTCCTTCTTCTCTTGCATCTTTTAATTTTTTTGCAGTTGCCGGCTCTGTCTTTTCGCCGCCAGGTCCCTCTTTTGCGAACCACTGCAGATTATATTTCAGAAGTAAATCTCTTTCCTCCATATAAATCTCCTATTCATGTACCAGCTTATCCATGCATTCCTGATGCAATTCCGGTAACCATCCGTTTCATCTCAGTAAACACAAAATCGGATACATACGGAAGCAGCTGTATCGTCAAAAACAAAACCAGAAATCCAAGCAATATCTTAAGCTGGATACCAACAGAAAACATATTCATCTGTGGTGCAATCTTTGCCATGATTCCAAGAATACAGTTCAATATCATTAACACTGCAAAAACAGGAAGTGCCACCCGGAAACCAAGCACCATGGAATCCGTCATATAAGAAACCATGGTCTGAAGCAGGGAATCCCACATAAAATTCTGACCATTTACCGGAATCAGAGTGAAAGAATCAACAATTGCCTGCAAGATATACTGATACATTCCACTGGACATGAGCAATAACATGACCAGATAATTATAAAAATTACCTGTTATCGGAGAATTTGTTTTACTTACCGGATCATACTCGGTCGCCATGGACAAGCCCATATTTAAATCCATAATATTACCCGCAAATAAAACAATGGAATTACAAATATTTGCTCCAAAACCAATCAGCAATCCTGTAATTCCCTCTTTCACGACAATTGTGGCATATTCAATTACTCCTCCATATTCTATCGTGCTTTCAGGTAATACTCCAATCAACAGGATGGATACAAATACTGAGAAACCAATTTTGACTCTTCCCGGAGTATTCGACATGCTAAAAAATGGAGCCGAAAAAACAAAAGAAGTAATCCTCACCAGAACCAGCAAAAAATATTCAAATGTAAGCAGTGAGAAACTATAATTAACCATGTTTTATCTCTACCTGTATATCAACTGATATATAAACTAAAATCAGACCACAATCTCGTCATAAAATCAGTCATATTATTCAGCATCCACGCTCCAAAGAGAAGCATTCCTGCAAATACACCCAGAATCTTCGGTACAAAGGTAAGCGTCTGTTCCTGAATAGATGTAACCGTCTGAAAAATACTAATAATCAAGCCTACGATAAGTGATATTAAAAGCAATGGAGCCGAAGTTAAAATAATATTATAAATAGCGTCCCTTGCAATATCTAAAACTTCTCCCTGTGTGATCAATTTCTACACCTCTTTCATCAGTAAAATGTCTCTACCAGTTCCCTGATAACAAGATTCCATCCATCAGCAAGCACAAACAGCAGAATCTTAAACGGAAGAGAAATCGTAGTTGGCGGAAGCATCATCATACCCATCGACATAAGGACCGATGCTACTACCATGTCAATTACAATAAACGGAATATATATAACAAATCCAATAATAAATGCCTGTCTCAGCTCACTTAAAATAAAGCTCGGAATCAGCACAGTATTGGATATATCATCCTGTGTCTCATAAGTCACGCCGGCAATGTCACAAAATGTATTGATATCCTTTGCCTGCGTCTGTTTAAACATAAATTCACGGATTGGCTCCATTCCTGCCTCAAAGGCCTGTTCCTGCGTGATTTCACCGGCATCCAGCGGTTTCAATGCATTTTCATTAATCTGTGTAAAAACCGGGCTCATAATAAACAGGGTAAGGAACAACGCCAGTCCAATCAACACCTGATTTGGTGGAACAGTCTGCGTTCCAATTGCTGCTCTTACAAAATGAAGCACAATTATAATTCTGGTAAAGGAAGTCAGCATAATCAGAATAGATGGTGCTAACGCAATTACAGTCAGTACCAGAAAAATCCGAACTGTTCCGGATAAGTTTCCCTCTCCATTATTAATATTAACAGAAAGTCCATTATTACCAGAGGATGCTGCTCCATCTGTACCATTATCTTTTTCACTTGACTGGTTACTATTACTGCTGTCAGTTACCCCAGGTATATTTACAGATGCTGCATATGCTTTCTGTGGTACAAATGCCACCAGTGTAACAACAACTGCAATAACCGCAAATATAAAAGACACCAGACAGTATTTCTTCTTAAAATTACTCATCCTTATGCCTGCTCTTCAGTAAATGTTCTTTGAACTGTTTCATAATGTTAGAGAAACTCTCTCCTGTATTCTGATATTTCACCGTATCTTCCAGAGAAACATCATTTAACTGTTCTCTTGTAAGCTGTGCTAACATCGTCACTTCATCTTTTCCGATTCCGATTACAAGATAGGTCTCTCCCACCTCTATAATCTGAATATATTTATTTGTAGTGAGTTTCATAGTCTCCACTACCCGCATATTCTTCTGAAAATTATGTTGCTTCTGATATCCGACAATCCATTTTGTTACATAATATGTAATTGCAAGCACAAAAACAAATATCAGCAATACACCTATCAATTGGAAAAAGCTTTGTACGCCCGATGTTCTGCTACTCAGTAATATCATATTAACCCACTACTTTTTTTACTGCTTCAAGAACACGTTCTGCCTGAAATGGTTTTACAATAAAATCCTTTGCACCAGACTGGATTGCTTCAATAACCATTGCCTGCTGGCCCATTGCAGAACACATAATTACACATGCATTTGCATCTGCTTCTTTAATCTTTTTTAATGCCTGAATTCCGTCCATCTCCGGCATGGTAATATCCATCAGTACCAGGTCTGGATGTACTTCATTATATTTTTCGATTGCCTTTACTCCATTTTCTGCTTCCCCGGCAACTGTATATCCATTTTTGGTAAGGATATCCTTAATCATCATTCTCATAAAAGCTGCATCATCACAAATTAAAATACTCTTTGCCATATTAGTTATCTCCTTGCTAATTATTTAATAATCTCTGTAATTCTTACACCAAAGCTTTCTTCAATTACAACTACTTCACCTTTTGCAACGTACTTTCCATTTACCAGTACATCAATTGGTTCTCCAGCAATCTTATTCAATTCAATGATTGTTCCCGGAGCAAAATCCAATATATCATGAATGGATTTACTGGTTCTTCCCAGTTCCACGGTTACTTCCAATGGTACATCCATAATAAGATCAATATTTTCCTTTGGAAATACCCCATTCATATCTCCAGTAAAATTTTGGAACTGAGCCGGCTGTACATTTACCTGCTGGTTTGCATACATTGCCGACATATCTACAGGTTGTCCCATCATTGGCTGCCCCATCATCGGCTGTCCCATCATTGGCTGCTGATTTATCATTGGCTGAGGCTGTGGTGCTGTCTGGCTTGCCTGTGGTTGTGGTGCAGGAGCCGGTGCCGGCTGTGGTGTTGCTTCCTGTATTGGTTCGTTTCCACCTGTCATGGTCTCCGTAATACTTTTACACATCTCTCTTGCAAAAGATACCGGATACAGCTGCATGATTTCACTGTCCACAAGATCACCGATTTCCATTTTAAAAGAGATTTTCACAAATGGCTGTGTCAGGAAATCATCAATTGCTCCCTCATCAATATTTCCTGTCAGATCAATCAGATCTGCAACAGGCGGGCTGATATCAATCTTTTTATTCAGCATGGATGATAATGAAGTAGCTGCAGAACCCATCATCTGATTCATTGCTTCACTGATTGCGCTTAAATGAAGCTCTCCCAGTTCCACGTCTGTATTGGTTCCGTCTCCTCCCATCATAAGATCTGTAATGACCTTAACATCATGCTCCTTTAATATCAGGATATTGCTTCCATCCAATCCAACGGTGAATCCGATTCGTATAAATACACACGGACGCTCATACGCCTTTACCACGTCGTCCCAGTTTGCCATGGTAACAACCGGTGTGGATATTTCCACTTTACGGTTCACCAGCGAAAACAATGTCGTTGCTGCGGTACCCATACTGATATTAGCAATTTCACCGATTGTGTCTTTTTCTGAATCACTCAGCTGTCCATCTGCCGTATCTGATGATGCACCCGGATTATTTAGCAGGGCATTGATTTCTTCCTGCGATAGTACTCCATCCATCACTTACTGCTCCTCTCTAATTACTGACATTACTCTTACTGCATAGTCATCACCCGAAGCTCCCGGCAATGCAGTAAACTTACGAATGTTTCCAACGTAAACATCCAGCTCCTGGTCCACTTTCGTGTCCAATCTAACTATATCACCCACCTGTAAATTCATGAAGTCGTTTACCGATATGGTGCTGTTACCAAAAATTGCTTTTACAGGTATCGGTGCTTTTGAAATCAAAGTTTCAATTGCTTCCGTATAACGCTGTTCATCTTTTTCCTGCATGGTAGAATACCAGTATTTTGTATTCAACTTGTCCATAACAGGTTCCAAAGTAAGATACGGAAGGCAGATATTCATCAGACCTTCAACATCCCCTATTTTTACATTAATTGTAATAATTGCAATCATTTCACTCGGAGAAATAATCTGGGCAAACTGCGAATTTGTTTCAATACGTTCCAGTCTTGGATGTAAATCCACAACATTTTCCCACGGTTCCCGGAGCAGGTCGACGCAGACTCCCATAATTCTTTCTATAATCAGCAACTCTATTTCTGAAAAGTCACGGACTTTCGCTAATGGTTCTCCGCTTCCACCAAGCATACGATCCACCATGGTATATGCAAGATTTGAAGCAATCTCCAGAATAACCGAACCTTTCAATGGAGAAAAATTAACAATACCAAGAACCACCGGATTAGAAAGTGCATTTGAAAACTCAGAATAGGTAACTGCTTCAGAGTTCATCACCTCAACCTGAATATTTTTTCTTAGATAAACCGGAAGATTTGTGGATATCAGTCTGCCATAATGTTCAAACACAATCTCCAGTGTTCTTAAGTGTTCTTTTGAAAACTTGGAAGGTCTGGCGAAATCATAATTCTTAATCTGCTTCTCGCCATTGTCCTTCATTTCTTCTACATCCAGCTCGCCGCTGCTCAATGCCTGAAGCAGGTTATCTATCTCATTCTGAGATAAAACTTCGCTCACGGACTCTCACCACCTTATATTTCATGCTTACTATTTTTAATCCTATACTACAGTTACTTCCGAGAAGTTGACTGCAATGATAAAATCTGAACCAAACTGCTTCTGTAGTTCTGCCAGTATAGCGTCTTTAACCGCCTGCCGATCCGCATTAAATTCATCCATTGTATAGGTATTAATTACGCTATTAATGGTATCTTTTAAAATTGTTTCACGATCAGCCATATCTTCGCCATAGGTTTTATATCCATCGTTCTTGCTGTCCATGGAAATGGATGCTGTAAGCTTTACATAATGAGTTTCGCCATCTGCACCTGTTTTTAAATTGATTGTCATGGCATCTTCAATTTTATAGGTCACAATCTGGTCCATTGGAATGCTGGCAGACTCAGTTCCATCCCCACTCTCCAGCTCCAGATCAATTGCACTGCATACCTTGTTTACCAGCTCATTGGATTTCTTTGTTTGCGGCAGGATTGTTATTGTAAGTATT
>ULOI01007345.1_pt1 | contig 18754 bp, 21 predicted proteins | sample 1952231 | NCBI WGS metagenome assembly ULOI01 (sample SAMEA4835593, study PRJEB28245) | human gut metagenome | biome: gut microbiome; material: fecal sample | place: Denmark | collected 2008
TTTTTTTGTGTTAAAAATGCGGCGAACTTCCTCAGACACAATTCTTTCAACCATTTGCGGCAAATTCTCATCAATCCATTTTTGAACGGCCGGCATCATGATTTCTTGCGTTTGTTCTGCTGCAAAAACGGGTGATTTTGCACTCGGCTTTTCGCTAATCAAACCGGTCATATTCGGATCAATTTCAACTTGCATCGCGGGGGTCAAAACAAAAACATCATCTTCTTCCACATTGGGCAAAATCGGCGCATTTTGCTGAGCAAAAGAAATGTTTTGTTCGTCATCTAGCATCCTCGGCATCTCTTCCGATTTGCTTTTTTGCGTCAATTCATCTTCAATTTTGCTCGACAAAATTTGTTTAATTGAACTTAAGATATCATTAACCGATAATTCTTGTTCTTGCATCTTTTTTCCTTAATCAATGCCCCATCCGATCCATTTACTTTGAATTGTATCATAATAAACCTCAGGGTTGTAAGTGTCAACGCCTAAATTCAACCCACGAGGATTCATTTGACCCACGGCTGACAATAATGTAAAGGCAGAAACAATTTCATCGCGATGTACTTTTGTCAAGCTCACCTGGTTATCAAGGTGTTCTTGTTCAGCATCCAATACGTCAAGTACCGTACGCGACCCAACATTCATTTCCCGAATCACACCGTCCAATGCAATCTTTGAAGCTTTAATTTGAGACTTAATCGATGAAATTTGTGCTTTGGTTGCCGTATATTGTTCCCAAGCCGCTGTTGTTTCCGCTCGGACATCTTGACGCGTTTTGGCAAGTAAAATACGGTATTGATTGGCCAATTGTTTTGCTTCGCGAACAGAAGCATATTCATAGCCCGCCTGATAGATAGGAACGGTTAAATTAGCCGTAATTTGCCAGTATTCATTGTCTTTAATGGTCATGCTTTCTTTTTGTTTGCCGGCAGCCCCTTTAATATCAACTGATGGGGAAAGCGTCCCTTTTTGAGCACTGACTGTACTAATAGCTGCTTGTTCGGCATAATGAGCCGCTTTAACTTTTGGATTTTCTTTTAGTGCCATATCAATGGCTTCTGCCACAGATTTTGGCAACATAATTTCTAAATCTTTAACTTGTACATCTTGCAAGTTTTTTGGTTCAATACCAACAACGGAAAAAAATTGGGCTTTGGATACTTCCAAATTGCCTTCGGCAGCAATACGGTTTGCAGTCGCACCGGCTAAACGGGCTTCGGCCTGAGCCACATCTGTTCGCGTTAATTCACCTGCATTAAACCTTTTTTTATACGATTCCAAATGTCTTCTTAAAACTTTTTCATTATTGATTTGCAAATCCAAAACATCTTTGTCACGAATCACATCCATGTAAACTGCAGCCGCATCTAACAAAGTGGCCTGTTCGGTATTTTTCAAGACAAATCGCCCGGAACGGACTTGGTTTTTTGCCGCTTGTACGCTATTATAAGTTGTTAAACCTGAAAAAACAGGTTGTACGAATGAAATCGACGCATCTTTGGGCGTTTGAGTACGCTTGTCTTTCCCAAGTAATCCTTCATATTCAAGGTCGTTGCGTGAACGCCCAATACTGCCTTCGGCTTGCACGGTCGGACGATATCCTGCTTTGGCCTTGGCAACACCTTCATCCTTAGCCTTTAAACCGGCTCTTTCGGCCGTAACGGTTAAAGAATTTTCATAGGTATACGACAAAACATCATTTAATGTATCCGCCATAGCCATTGTTGAAACAGTACATAATACAGCTGTTAAATATGTGATTTTCTTAATCATTTCATATCCTCTTTCATTTTTCGAATACCTTAGATTATTACAGTTTTAAATTATTTTCAAGCATTTTTATTTTTTTTCCTTGACGAATTTCTAAATTTTGTGTAAAAGGATAACTGCTTTGATACGAAGGCCGATTGGCAGAATGGCTTATGCAGAGGACTGCAAATCCTTTTATGTCGGTTCGATTCCGGCATCGGCCTCCAAAAGCTTTTAAATCCGCGTTTTTGCGGTAATAAAATGATCGGTTTTGTTCCGGCGTAGCTCAGTGGTAGAGCAATCGGCTGTTAACCGATCGGTCGTAGGTTCGAGCCCTACCGCCGGAGCCATGAAATTTAGGCCTGTCTTTTGACAGGCCTCTCCTTTATCCATCGTACAGCTTTCATAACTTTCACAATAATCTTTTCATATGTAACAGCATTCATGAATACTTCATAATACAGCATGTTTTCATCGTCCTATAAATACTTGGATTTCTATCTCCAGCTTTTATAATATTTATTACCTTGCTCAACTGTGCTTTCTGGACAATTACAAACATCATTTGGCAAAACTTTAGGAAATTTACATCTTTCTTTTTCAACAACACCATCAAAGCAAACGCATCTGTGCCCATCCATTCATAGGAAGACACCTTATATAAAACTAAACGAAATTCTTCTTCATGACAATATTCCCCTGTGGGTCATTCCATATCAATTTTGTATTCTAAACCTTCTCCCGCCACCTCGCTAATGATGATTCCCAATACTTTTGAACCATCGATGTCACACTCGTCAAAAATGCTATACTTGCAAACCCTATTCATTTTAATAGACAACCTTGTAAACTATTACATATTAAAAAATCCCCTCCCCTTCATATTAAGCAAGTTATTATTTAAAAATTCGTATTTTATTATTAAAAGAAACATTTGAAATAAAAAAAATTTTTCACAGGAAATCATAATTGTGTATTTTTTTGAAAAAAATGCTTGCAATTTATTTTGAAGTTTGGTAAATATACTTTCGAATCCGGCGTAGCTCAGTGGTAGAGCAATCGGCTGTTAACCGATCGGTCGTAGGTTCGAGCCCTACCGCCGGAGCCATGAAATTTAGGCCTGTCTTTTGACAGGCCTCTCCTTTATCCATCGTACAGCTTTTATAACCTTCACAATAATCTTTTCATGTGTAACAGCATTCATGAATACTTCATAATGCAACGTTCCCATAGCCCTATAAATACTTGGATTTCTATCTCCAGCTTTTTGCCTCATAATACGATATTTCTCTTATCATGTCTTAGTACCCTTATAATTTGACAGAAATCATTATTCACTTACAAAAGTGAAAGATACTGAAGCAGCCTCTTATACAAAATTTATTATAAAATACGTCTCTGTAAAAATGGTAAATTTGCACATAAATATTTTTTTGTAGATTTATTGAAAACTTGCCTGTATACTGATTTATAAATTAAACATTTGAAACGGAGCATATATTTTAATGGCTTTTGCAATAATATTAAGAGCGTTTATTTTTTTATGGTTATTGGGTATTATAGCTTTTTTTATCTTTAAACTGCCGGAAATTATCAAAGGCAATTCATCCAAACCCGTTAACTGGCTAGTTATTTTTCTCTTTCCTTTTTTGTTGTTTACTGAAAAAGGCAGAGAGCAAATCAAAAATGAATTTAAATAATCGTTTTATTTTTCGTTCATTCATATAAGGAGAAGTTATCATGAACAAATACGTCCCCGTTGTCGGCATTATCTTAATAGTCGTTTTATTTATAATGTTTGGCGGCATCACTGTGGTTAATACTGGTCACAGAGGTATTAAAACCCGTTTTGGCGAAGTCGTCAGCAATTCATTGCCCGAAGGCATTTATTTTTATAATCCTTTGACTTCCAATATTACACAAATGGATATTCGCGTCCAAAAATATCCAATTAAAATGGAAACTTACACAAAAGATGTGCAACAAACAGCTGTCGGTGTCGTTATCAATTATGCCTTAGATCCCGAAAAAGTTCATATGTTGTATAAAACCGTCGGCAAAGATTATCAAGGACGCGTCATTCAACCGCAAATTTATAATGCCGTAAAGGACGTTATCGGTAAATGGGAAGCAGATGCATTGATTGCTAACCGTGAATTGGCAACAAGCGAAATTCAAAAACGGCTCACCACCGAACTGGCAAAATATGACATAATTGCGCAAGCTGTTGTTTTAGAGGATATCAGCTATTCTAAACAATTTGAACGCGCCATTGAGGAAAAACAAATTGCTACGCAAGAAGCCATCAAAGCGCGCAATAAAACCAAACAAATTGAAGAAGAAGCCAAGCAAAAAGTCATGTCCGCCCAAGCAGAAGCCGAATCGATGCGTATCCGTTCACAAGCTTTGTCCCAAAATAAATCTTTGGTGGAATATGAAGCTGTTCAAAAATGGGATGGCAAGTTACCCGTCAATATGTACGGCAGTGCTCCCATACCGTTTATTAACTTAAATAAATAAATTTTCAGACATAAAGAAAAGCCCCTGAATTTCTAGGGGCTTTTTATTTGCTATATTTTTAAAATTATTATATAATTTATCGCGTTTGAAAGGAAATTCAAATGAAATGTAATAATGAAAACCATAAACACGAACAAGACGAATGGAACTGCCCGTTAACGCCTTTGGATATTGCTATCAGACAAAGTCCATCTTATTTGTCCCAAGCTCCTAAAGAAGACATTTTAACAAAAAAAATTAATACTCAGCCTCCTCGGCACGAATTTTGGCAGTCGCGTATTTCCACCGCTCTAATGAGTGTGATTTCATTATCAGCTGTTATAGGTTCCGTATCAGCTTATTTATATTTCAAATTTGTTCCAATAGTTGAAGAATCCTCAGATTTTAATCGATTTGTTTCAAAATATGAAAAATATGCTCTACAAAATCTTAGGAAACACAAATTGCAAAGAAAAACAATTTCATCAAATAACACATTATTACGAAAAAAAGCAGATTTAGCAGCCGTTACGCAAAGTGTGAAGCATTCAAATATTCAAAACACTATGCGCAAAAAAACAACCTTATTTAATTTGAAAGCCGGCTATCAACCTACTCCCCTATTATTGTTAAAAGGCAAACACGCCGAACACATAATTCATTATAAAAGTCGTGAAAATTTGCTGTTGATAAAAAATAATTGATAAAAATTATTTTTCGTTCAAAGCCTTATACCACAAGTCTAACGTATCGTCAAATCTCGAATCGGGCCCCATTTTCCCCAACGGAATTACCCCCAACAAAACAATCGGACAACCGCCGTTTTGCAAACGTTGGTTATTTAATATGGCTTTTGTATTAACATCATAAATACGAATACTGATATCCAAGCTGTCAAATGCCGCCGTGTTCGCCGACAAATTTGAATTTGTGCTGTCACGACATGTCATATAAAAAGCATCTTTCCATTCATGAATTTCCATAGTAATTAAGTATTTATCCCCGTGTAATTTAGCTTGTTTGAAACCTTCTTCCAAAGATAAATGAGTTGGGGTAACGGTCAAACTGCCGAAATTTTTATGAAATTTATTGTAAAAAACACTGACAGCTTCATTGGCACTCTCCTCAATTTCTTCACGCGTTTGTGTATAGTATGCCCCTTCTGTGCCATTTTGGGGATAAATCATATAAAAACTCGCATTGGGATTAATAGTATCCGTCGCATAAACCGTTTGAACTTTTTCAACCGTTCCCATCCATGTACAACCTGCAATAACAATCAAGGATAAGATAATAAAGATTTTTTTCATAAAAGTCATCTCTGAAACAAAAGAAAGTTTATTGTCGAAGGTTTTAACATACATCCGATTATATGTCAATCTAAAAAGGCACAACACATTGTATTTTTAAACAAAACACACCATTATATGTTAAAATACACTGTGAACATTGATTTTTTGTATAAATAAATATTTTTTAAACAGGAAAATGTTAACATATAAGCAAATAGTGATTGAATTTTGAAAATAAGGATACAACAAAACTTGAATACTTTTTTCCCTAAAAGCCATAATATCTAAAACGTTGAAAACCACATTCGAGGGGAAAATATTGAAAACATTTAAACAAAAAACCCTCGTTTCAGAGGGTTTTTATGTCTTAAATTTTATCTGGAAAAATATTTATTGTCTGGAATCTTCCACCAAAATATCATTTTTTTCTTTTTCAACTTCTTCTTTTTCCAAAAATTTTTCCAACCAATGAATATTGTACATGCCGTCAATAAAATCCGGTTGCTCAATAATTTTTTGCTGTAACGGAATTGTTGTTTTAATACCGTCAATAACAAATTCATTAAGAGCACGTTTTAATCGCATCAAAACGGCATTTCTTGTACGCCCGCGAACAATAAGTTTCGCCACCATGCTGTCATATGACGGCGGCACTGTGTAACCTGCATACATGCCCGAATCGACACGCACATCCAAACCTCCCGGCACATGCCATGAGGTAATTTTGCCAGGTGACGGAATAAATGTTTCAGGGTCTTCGGCATTAATACGGCATTCAATCGCCGCACCTTCCAATTTAATATCGCTTTGAGAATAACCAAGCGGGGCACCGCTGGCCACACGGATTTGTTCCCGTACAACATCTATGCCGGTAACCATTTCGGTAACCGGATGTTCAACCTGAACACGCGTATTCATTTCCAAGAAATAAAATTGCCCGTTTTCATATAAAAATTCAATTGTCCCGACATTGGAATAACCCAATTTTTTCATAGCAGACGTTGCAATTTCGCCGATTTTGGCACGTTGTTCGGCATTAAGAGCCGGTGACGGCGCTTCTTCCAAAACCTTTTGATGACGGCGTTGCAATGAACAATCACGTTCGCCCAAATGAACAACATTGCCGTAATTGTCAGCCAAAATTTGAATTTCAATATGGCGCGGCGTTTGCAAATACTTTTCAATATAAACTGTGTCATTGCCAAATGAACTTTTGGCTTCGGTCTTAGCTAACGAAAAAGCTTCTTCCAATTCTTTGGGAGATTTGGCAACCTTCATCCCCTTTCCGCCACCGCCGGCAGACGCCTTAACAATAACAGGATATCCGATTTTATCACCCCATTTCAGAGCCTCTTCAACCGTTTTAACATCGCCGTCGGAGCCCAAAATAACAGGCAATCCCGATTCGATAGCAGCCTGTTTAGCCGTCACTTTATCGCCCATCATGCGAATCATCTTAGGGCTTGGGCCAATAAAAACCATACCGTGCGCTTCAACCATTTCGGCAAAATCGGCATTTTCGGATAAAAAGCCATAGCCCGGGTGGATAGCATCCGCTCCCGTCATCATCGCAGCCGAAATAATCGCCGCTTTATTTAAATAAGAATCTTTTGCCGGCGCAGGCCCGATACAAACGGCTTCATCGGCCAATTTGACATGCATTGCATTTGCATCGACAGTCGAATGAACGGCAACGGTTTTTATGCCCATCTCTTGACAGGCACGATGGATACGCAAGGCAATTTCCCCACGGTTTGCAATCAATACTTTTTCAAACATAACTAAGCCACGCTAAATAAAGGTTGACCATATTCCACAGGACTGCCCGATTCGACCAAAACAGCTGTAATTTTACCAGCCTTTGTTGCCTTGATGGGGTTATAAGTTTTCATCGCTTCGATTAAACAAACGGTTTGCCCGACGGATACTTTATCGCCAATTTTTACAAAGTCCGGCGAGGAAGGGTCTTTTGATAAATAAACAACCCCAACCATCGGTGAATTAATCGTTTCGTCCGCTTTGGCGGGCAAAGAAGTATCTTTAACGCTGGGCAGCGCTTTTTCTTCAATCACAACAGGAGCCGGAGCCGCACCCGAAACAACCATATTCGTGTTTTGAGCCACGCCGGCGATTCGGATATAGACACCGTTTGCTTCATATTCAATTTCACCTAAATTATTTTCATGCAACAATTCGGCCAATTCCCGTATAGATTGTTTTTGTTCGTTTTCCATTTATTTCCCTTTCTTTAAAAAATTATTATATATTACATTTAACTTAATTTCAAAAAAATTGCAAGCATTGTTGTGATGAAAGTTTTATGACGAAATCAGGATAATTATGCTGGATTTTTTTTAAAACAATTGATATGATACTTAGCATGATAAATAAAACGAAACAAATTTTTAAATTGTTATTAGATGCCGAAAATGATGCGCGGCAAATCCGTACATCCAAAAATACCGTAATGGCATCTAATGATAAAGGTGAAAAATTATTTGGGAAAAAAGAAAATCCTTTTGCTTTTTTGGAAAACTCGGATGATTTGGGTGCCGTCCAAAAATTGATTGATGCATATTGTTCCAAAACGTCCATTGAAACGCAAATTAAAACGCCATCCGCCACTTATGAAATAAAGGTTAAAAATCTCAATAAAAACTTTTTGCTGATTGCACGCGACATTTCGGCAGAATCTGCCGTATTTGAAAGCCAATCACACCAATTATCATTTGTTTCAGATTTAATTAAAAACTTTAAAGAACCATTATATCTTGCTGATAAAAATGGAAATATTTTATTTTCAAATAAATCTTTATGCACATTGCTTTTAAAAACGCCTAAAGAAGTTTTAGGCAAGGAATTAAAAACTTTTATTATCGAAAACACACCCCCTGTTGCCAAGGCATGGGAAGGTACCGTTTTACTTGATACGGCACAAGGTGAGAAAAGCTTTCATTTAACCCAAAATTCTTTTACTACGGGCGCTTACACCTTTTACTACGGGTTTATTCAAGATTACAGGCCGAGTGCTCTGTGCGAAGACGTCGAATTATTTTCTTTAAATCCGATACCTTGTATTTTAATAGGCATAAATGATTTAAAAATTATCCAAGCTAACCCGGCCTTATACAATGCTTTGCGTATACCCGAAGGCAAACTTGACTCATTGAATGTTTTTGAGATACTATCGGAAAACTCTGCCTCACTTTTAAATTCCAGAATTCAAAAATTATTGAACGGGACACTTAAAAATGAACGTATGGAATTGACCAGCGGCAATGAGTATGAGGCCAAAACATTTACCAGCCTTTTAGGATGGACAAGCGCCGATAAACAAACAATTGCTCTTTATTTAATTGACGCATCCGAACGCAAAAATTTGGAAATGCAATTTGCCCATGCTCAAAAAATGCAAGCTATGGGGCAATTGGCCGGCGGCGTTGCGCATGATTTCAATAATTTGTTGACCGCTATTATCGGTTTTTGTGATTTGTTGTTGCAACGCCACAAAGTGGATGACGATGACTTTTTGGATCTAATGCAAATCAAAGGAAATGCCAACAAAGCTTCGGGTTTAGTCGGCCAATTATTAACGTTTTCACGTAAACAACCCAGCCGTATTAAGACCATTTCGTTGCATGATGCATTTGTGGATTTGTCCGCCCTGCTCCAACGTTCCATTGCGCCGTTTGTCAAATTAAAAACGGATATTAAACGCGGCTTGGGTTCGGTCAAAATCGACCCGAATCAATTGATGCAAATCTTCTTGAATTTAGCTGTAAATGCCAAAGATGCCATGCCTAAGGGCGGTACCTTTAAAATCACGGCGACAAAAGAAAAAATTAAAAAAACCAGAGCTTGCGGCACCGATATGATAACCCCAGGCGATTATGTCAAAATCCAAGTATCCGATACCGGCATGGGTATTTCCAAAGAAAACTTATCACGTATTTTTGAACCGTTTTTCACGACAAAAGAAAATGGACAGGCTTCGGGAACGGGCTTAGGATTATCAACCGTGTACGGCATTATTCGGGGTGTTGACGGTTATATTTCGGTGGACAGCATTAAAAATGTCGGTACGACATTTACTATTTATTTGCCAAGGTTTGAAGAAAAACCGGTAACACTGGCTAAAAATGCCAAAATCCGCCCGACATTTATTCCAAAAGAAACTATGACCATCTTATTAGTTGATGACGAAGACGGTGTGCGCATGGTGGCGGCGCGCGCTTTAAAATCCAAAGGGTGGTCGGTTATTGAATGCGTTAATGCCGAACAAGCCATCGAGGTATTTCAAAAAGGAACGCCGATTGATTTATTATTAACCGACATGGTCATGCCGGGTATGGATGGGGAAACATTAATTAAACAAGCCAAGCAAGTTCAACCGAGAATGAAAGTCATTTTAATGAGCGGCTATTCCGAAGAATTTGCACGCCACGGGTCACAAAAACATGAAGCGTTCCAATTTTTGGCAAAACCGTTCGAATTGGCAGGATTGCTTGAGAAAGTAAAAGAAGTTCTTGAAAATGATTAAAAATTGTGGTAATTTTTCGCCAATCTCAAAAAAATAAGGGTTAAACTATGACAAAATATACATATGAAGAATTAGCGGCCGGTATCGAAACAATTGTACCGGCAAACGGTTTAAAAGAAAAATTAGCGGCCGCCGAAAAGGAAAACCGTCCGCTCGTCATCAAATTCGGTATGGACCCCACGGCACCCGATTTGCATTTGGGACATGCGGTAGCGCTTAAAAAAATTAAACAGTTTATGGAAAACGGGCATGAAATTCATCTAGTTATCGGCGATTTTACGGCACGTATCGGCGACCCGTCCGGCAGAAATACAACAAGGCCGCCGCTTACGCCTAAAGAAGTCGATGAAAACGCTAAAACTTATGTTGACCAATTGGATAAAATATTTGATACTTCAAAATTAACCATTCACTATAATAATGACTGGATGGGGAAAATGTCTTTGGCAGATACGTTAAAACTTTTATCTAAGGCAACGTTGGCCCAAATGATGCAACGCGAAGATTTTGTCAACCGTTATGAAAATAATATTCCGATTGCTTTGCACGAATTGATTTATCCGATGATGCAAGGATATGATTCGGTTGTTTTGGATTCCGATATTGAATTCGGTGGGCGCGACCAACTTTTAAATTGCCTTGTCGGACGTTCTTTGCAAGAACAAGACGGCAAATCGGGGCAAATTGTGTTGTCTATGCCTTTGTTATGCGGTTTAGATGGTCATATTAAAATGAGCAAATCTAAGGGCAATTATATTGGCCTTACCGAACCTGCCACCGAAATGTACGGCAAAACGATGTCTATTCCCGACAGCTTAATTCCTGAATGGGTTGAACTGGTCACAAATTGGGATGCCAAAACAAAAGCAGATGTTATTGCCGATTTGAAAAACGGTACCGTCAATCCGATGGAAATTAAAAAGAAAATCGCTTATAACATTGTTGAACAATACCACAGCCCTGAAGATGCGAATGCTGCCCAAGAATTCTTTTATAAACAAGTTCAACAACGCGGATTTGATACTAAAGAATTTACGGCCGTTAAATGGGAAGATTTAACAAACGCTGCTGAAATTACCTTATTGGATTTAGGTGTTGCCTTGCAACCCGAACAAAGCAAATCTGCCATGCGTCGTTTAATTGAAAGCGGCGCGGTCAGTGTGGAAGGCGAAAAAGTTGTTAATCCGCTTTTCAAATTGGAAAAATCGGCAACCGGCATTAAAATCAAAATCGGCAAACGCGGATTTTATAATGTTGCTTAAAACATGATAAATATCAATTGTAATCCAAAACGCCCGTTTCGTGGGCGTTTTTTGTTATAAATGTAAAAATTCTTAAAGATACAACATTTATAAAAATTTATTAAATATCAATATATTCAATTAAATCTTAAGAATTTTTTAACTTTATTTTCCTTGACCCCTTTTTAAAAAAACTTTATAGTTTTATATAATCGATAAACTATGAGGAAATATATGAAAAACGGCACTTTAGTTTCACACAAAAAAACAACCGGGGCGAATGAAACAAAAACGCAAAAACCTTTAGCGGCAAAAAACGCTAAAGAAAAAAATGAAAATTCGACCAACAAAGGAAAAAATACCGGCATTATTACCGCTATTTCCGGCAGCGTTGTTGAAGTGCGTTTTAAAAAACTACCGGCCATCTATAATCAATTATTAACCGGCGAAAAAGATGAACTAACTTTAGAAGTGCAAGGTTACATTGATGAACAAACGGTGCGCGCTTTAGCTATGGGTTCGACGCAAGGTTTGTCTCGTGGCATGAAAGTCGTTGATTTGGGGCATCAAATTGAAGTACCCGTCGGCCGTGATACATTGGGCCGCATGTTTAACGTATTCGGACAACCCATTGACGGCAAAGGTGCTTTAAAAGAGGACGAAAAATGGCCGATACACGGTGATGCTGTACCACTTGATAAAATTGAAGTATCCTCGCAAATTTTTGTAACCGGCATTAAGGCAATTGACCTGCTGGCACCGATGGAACGCGGTGGCAAAGCGGGCTTGTTCGGGGGCGCCGGGGTTGGGAAAACCGTTTTGATTACCGAAATGATTAACAACATGGTCGGCCGTTATGAAGGCGTCAGCTTATTTGCCGGTATCGGGGAACGTTCGCGCGAAGGAGAACAACTGTACCGCGAAATGGAACAAGCGGGCGTTTTGGATAAAACCATCATGATTTTCGGTCAAATGAATGAGGCGCCGGGGGTTCGTTTTCGTGTGGCTTTGTCGGCTTTGACAATGGCGGAATATTTTCGCGATGAAAAAAAACAAGACGTTTTATTGTTGATTGACAATATTTTCCGTTTTATTCAAGCCGGTTCGGAAATTTCCGTTCAACTTGGGCAAATCCCGTCTCGTGTGGGATATCAACCTTCATTGGGTACGGATATTGCGGATTTGCAGGAACGTATTGCCAGCACAAAAGATGCGGCGATTACTTCAATCCAAGCCGTTTATGTGCCGGCCGATGACTTTACCGACCCGTCGGCAACCCACACATTTGCGCATTTGTCGTCAACCATTGTGCTATCGCGTAACCGTGCGGCACAAGGTTTATACCCTGCCCTTGACCCATTGGGTTCTTCCTCTAATATGTTGACACCATTAATTGTCGGTGAACGGCATTATAAGGTTGCCACCGAGGTTCGCAAAACTTTGGCACAATATGAGGATTTAAAGGATATTATTGCGATGTTAGGATTTGACGAACTGCCCGAACATGACCAAAAAACGGTACAAACAGCACGTAAATTGGAACGCTTTTTAACCCAACCGTTCTTTACCACCGGGCAATTCACGGGGATGGAAGGCAAATCGGTCGATTTGGAAGAAACAATTTCCGGGTGCGAGCGTATTATGGCAGGCGAATTTGACGATTTGTCCGAAAACAGCTTTTATATGATTGGACGTGTTGAAGAAGCACGCGAAAAGGCTGATATTGAAAAAAACAAATCCAAAGAAAGACAAACCGCTGAGCAAAATGAAAAAATAAGTGCTAATGAAGAGGTCGATAAAAAATAAATGTTAATGCAATTGAAAGTCTTTTCCCCAACCGGGGTGGTACTCGACATACCCATTCGGAAAATTGATTTCGAAGGGATTGACGGTTATTGGACTTTGTTGCCCAAACATGTCGATTACATCAACGCGTTAACCCCCTCGATTGTCAGTTACACGAATGAAAATAATGAAATCAAGTATATGGCATGCAATAAAGGGGTGATTGTCAAAAAAAATCAAGATGTTTCGATATCAACGAAATTGGCCATTTTGGATGACAGTTTGGAAAAATTGCAAAAAACGATTGAAATTGATTTTAAAGCAATGGACGAAGAACGCAAAGAGGTCAATACGACCATGGCACGCCTTGAAATCGGACTTGTCAAGGGCTTGCAATCATTAAAACAAGACGGGGGCATCGATGGTGGAATATAACAAAGAAGAAACAAAAAATACGGCCAAAACCCTCATCAAAAAAGCAAAAGCAATGGAAAACCGTAAAAATCGCCAATTATATTTAAATGCCGCTATTTTGGGAACATATGGTTGGAATATTTCCATTCCCGTCGTTATCGGTGTCATTATCGGTCGCTGGTTGGACAACAAATTTCCTCTGCCCCCGATGTCTTGGACACTCAATTTGATTTTAATCGGCTTTATTATCGGTTTTTACAATGCTCAACGTTGGATTAATAAAGAAGGCGTCATTAAAAACATAAAAGCAAAAAAAAGAGCTTTGGAAAAAATGAATCGCAAAAAGGATACGAAAAATGTTTGATTTATCAATTTTAACACCTTTTCAAATCGGATTTTCATTGGCTGTAGGCATTTTGTTGGGATTGGCCTATTTGATTATTTTGTGGCGTACATTGTTGTATTTGCCGAAAGTTAAGAAAAAGGGCAACTTTTTATTCGTATCTGCCGTCATCAGGTTATTTTTAATTATCTTCGTTGCCCTTTATTTTTCATACAACAACGGCGCCAGATTCTTATTGATATTTATCGGGTTCATCATTACGCGTTTAATTGTCTTAAGGTATATTAAAAACAATGTGTTAAACACACTTTCATCACGGATTCCTACACAAAAACCAAACAAAAATTCAACAAAAAACCGACCCGAAATTTCAAAATCGATTGCGAATACAACCTCTCGCAAATCCGGCGCACATAAAAGGAAAACGAAATGATTGAAGATTTAGATACACTTATCATGTTCAATATTTTCGGTATCGGTATTAATTACACGATATTTTATACGTGGGTCGTTATGGGTGTGTTGGTTTTCATGTCGTGGTTAGCCACGCGCAATTTAAAAACAACTTTGCGAGTATCGCGTTTTCAAACGGCTATGGAAATGATTGTCATGACAATCCGCAATCAAATCAAAGAAGCTTCAAATGACAACCCTTTGAAATATTTATATATTATGGGCACATTCTTTTTATTCATCGCAATGAGCAACCTTTTAACGATTATACCCATTTTCCGTGCACCGACCGCTTCATTATCCACAACGGCGGCTTTTGCCTTTTGCGTGTTCATAGCCATGCCAATCTATGGCATCCGCAATGCCGGATTAAAAAAATATTTAAGAAAGTATATTGACCCCGTCCCTTTCATGCTGCCGATGAATATTTTAAGCGATTTTTCATCGACCTTTTCATTGGCATTTCGTTTGTACGGCAATGTTTTAAGCGGTGCCGTTATCGGTTCGGTTATGATTATGCTGGTACCGTTTTTATTGCCGCTGCCAATGCAAATTTTGGGGTTGGTTACCGGAACAATCCAAGCTTACATTTTCGCACTTTTGGCCATTGTGTATGTTTCATCGGTCGGTCCGGAACAAGAATTTGACGACCATTTAAAAGATTATTAATGATAAAGAAAGGAGAAAAATTATGGATGCAGTAACATTTATCGGAGGAATGTCCGTTTTATCGGCGGGGCTTTGTATTGCTATCGGCGGTATGGGGTCGGGTTTTGGTGAAGGTAACGCCGCACACGCTGCGTTGCGTTCAATCGCTCAACAACCGGATGAAGCCTCAACGATTACAAGAACATTGTTCGTTTCAATGGCTATGATTGAATCATGTGCAATTTATTCATTCGTGATAACCGTTTTGATTTTATATTTCAATCCATTTTGGAATTATGCCGTTGAAATGGCCGCAAAATAAAACCGCTTGAAAAGCTGATAAAATCAGACGTAAAAAGGAGCTTAAAAAATGGGTATCAACTGGGTTACATTCTTTGCCCAAATTGTTAACCTGTTCGTTTTGGTGTGGTTGCTTAAAAAATTTTTATACCGCCCTATTTTGAACGCTGTTGACAAAAGGCAATCCGAAATATTGGGACGCGTTGATAAGGCGCGCCAAGAACAAAAGTTGGCAGAAGAAGAACACCAAAAGCTTCTTCAAAAGCAAGCAGATTTTGATACCCAAAAACAAAAGCTGTACGATGATACATCAAAAGAAGTTGAAGCATATAAAGCCAAATCGTTCGAACAAATCGAATCAGAAAAGCAAAAAATGCGTGAAAAAATGCAACGCGATTTAATAAGAGAAAATGAAGCGATACAATTGGAAATACGCAACTTATTGGCGGATAATTTTATTGCTTTGTCGCGTAAAATATTAAGCGAATTGTCCGGCGCAACACCTCTTGAACAAACAATTGATTTGTTTAAAAACAAAGTATCCGCTCTTTCTAAGATTCAAAAAGAAAAAATCAAAAAATTCTATTTAAAACAAAATAATGTAAGAATTATTTCATCTGATGATTTAAGTGATAAAGAGAAAGACGAACTGATTAACTTTTTAAAATCCGAGCTGGACACGGAAGAAAATCCAAAAGTTTTTTTTGAAAAGGACACATCCCTTATTTTAGGTATTGAAATGGTCATCGGTGATGTTTCGTTGGAATGGAATTTGAAAAATTATTTGGAAGAATATCGCGCCAACTTAAATAAAACACTTTCCACAATTATTACGAGTGAATAGGATAAGAACATGTTAAAAAATGTGACACAACAAACCCGACAAGAAATCCAAAAAACGACAGAAGACACGGATATGAAACTTAAAATTTCCGAAGTCAGCGAAATCTTATCCATTTCCTCGGGAACGGCAGAAGTTTTGGGGTTGGCCAGTGTTAAAATGAACGAACTTTTAACGTTCAAAGACGATGTTACGGGTATGGTTCAAACTTTGCGTGAGGACAGTGTCGGCGTTGTGTTCTTAACCAATCCGAAAGATTTAAAAGCCGGCGATAAAGCCAAGCGCACCCATCGCGTGTTGGATGTCCCTGTTGGGGATAATCTGCTGGGACGGGTCATAAATCCTCTGGGGCAGCCATTAGATGACAAAGGCCCCATAAGCGCACAAAAAACACGCCCGATTGAAGTTGATGCCGCACCGATTATGCATCGCGCACCTGTCGATACGCCTTTACAAACCGGTATTAAAGCCATCGATTCATTTACCCCCATCGGACGCGGGCAACGTGAATTGATTTTGGGCGACCGCCAAACCGGCAAAACGGCCATTGCCATTGATACCGTCATTAACCAAAAAGACACGGGCGTCATATGTATTTACTGTGCCATCGGGCAAAGGTTGGCAAGTACCGCTCGCGTCATTGCCGATTTGGAAAAATACGGCGTTATGGACAATACGATTGTGGTTGTTGCATCCGGGGAAGACGAAGCCGGCATGCAATATATTGCTCCCTATGCGGCAACATCCATCGGCGAATACTTTATGGAAAACGGCAAAGACGTTTTAATCATCTATGACGATTTAACGGCACATGCCCGTGCCTATCGCCAAATGTCATTGTTATTGCGCACCCCGCCGGGACGCGAAGCTTTTCCGGGGGATATTTTTTACATACATTCACGACTGTTGGAACGTGCAACCCATTTACGCCCCGAATACGGCGGCGGTTCATTGACGGCACTGCCGATTGTAGCAACCGAAGCGGGCAATATTTCGGCCTATATTCCGACAAATATTATTTCCATTACAGATGGACAAATTTATCTGTCCACTTCCCTCTTCCAAAAAGGACAATTACCAGCGATTGACACAGGACGTTCGGTTTCACGTGTGGGCGGCGATGCACAATTGCCGGCCTATCGCAGTTTAATCGGACCTTTAAAACTGTTTTATTCTCAGTTTGAAGAACTCGAATCATTTGCCAAATTTGGAACCCAAATGGATAAAGAAACAGCTAACCAGCTTAAACGCGGACGAGCCATTCGCGCCGTTATGCAACAAATGCAATATAAGTTAATGAGCGCACCGGTTCAAATTGCCGTGTTTATGGCAACAAATGCAGGATTATTGGACGATGTACCGGAAGATAAAATTGTCAAAGCCCAGGAAATTATCGATCGCACATTACATCAACATTTCGGCACCGTGATTGATAAAATCGTCATTGACAAAGACAAATTGGAAAAAATTACGCAAGACAAGATGCTGGCTGCTTTTAAAAATGCATTGGCAAATGAAGGGATTATAACAAAGCAATGAGTTTGGAAGCATTAAACAAACGCATTAAAACGACCGAGGATTTGCGCGACATTGTCAGCACGATGAAAATGTTGTCATCCGTCAGCATCGGTCCATATGAAAAAGCATTGGCCTCTTTAAAAGAATATGGTAAAACCGTTATGGACGCGTTTTTGGGATTCGTCATTAATGGCGATTCGAGTTTTGCTCCGCCTAAACCCAAAATTGACAATCAAAAGGTTTTATTAGTTCTTATCGGCACAGATAACGGCTTAGTCGGTCGCTTTAACCGCGATGTTTTTAATTTTTCCCAAAAATATCTAAAAGAACGTGGCATTTTAAAATCAAACGCACTTTATTTATGTGTCGGCAAAAGAATCGGTTCAATAACAAGCAATGCCGTCTCAGAATCCTTAAAAGGAACCTATGCCATTTCCAATTCTTTAAAAGAACTTGCCTCGATTGCTTCAACGTTATTGATTAAAATTAATGACATTTTGTCCCAAAATGCGATACAAGAAGTTATCGTTTTTCATAATTATAAAGAACCTTCACATCCTCAACAACCGCGCCATATACAATTAATGCCGTTACCTTATGAAAGGTTTATGGGACTAAAAAAACGTAAATGGGACGGCAAATCCTTGCCGTATTTACCGGCACCCAAAGATCAATTATTTACGGCTTTGGTTCATGAATATCTAACGGTTTCGTTGGCAGGCAGTCTAACGGCATCATTGGCGGCAGAACATTATGCGCGCATGGTTAACATGCAACAGGCCGAAAAAAATATCGATAAGTCCTTAGAGGAGATGAATTTATACTATCAACAAGCGCGTCAAAGTGAAATTACCGACGAATTAATTGATATTGTATCGGGTGCCGAGGCCATGAAACCAAAAAAAATGCGACAATTTCGTGATAAATCATTATGATGTATTGACAAAATATAAAAAAACAAGTAAAAGACGTGATTAAGTTCAACTATTAAAAAGGATAAAAGATATGATCAAATCAGAACTGATTGCAAAAATTGCAGACCAAAACAAACTCAGCAAAACCGACGCTGAACGTGTTGTTTCAACCGTTTTTAATGAAATTACAAAGGCTTTGGCTGCCGGCAACCGT
>ULOI01053846.1_pt1 | contig 18594 bp, 15 predicted proteins | sample 1952231 | NCBI WGS metagenome assembly ULOI01 (sample SAMEA4835593, study PRJEB28245) | human gut metagenome | biome: gut microbiome; material: fecal sample | place: Denmark | collected 2008
CTATTCACAGAATGTAAGCCTGTTTCCTGTTAATCCAAGCAAAGGCTTAAACTCTGCATTCTCCTTATAATTTATAATAATACATTTTCTAACTTTAACTTAGGTACGTGATGAACCTGATTGTCATCTCTGTAATACTTAAGATTCGCTCCCTCAGATACTTCATCAATAACAACCTGTTCCTTAGGATATCCCAATGCAATAACAAGTCTTGCTGTCATACCCTCTGGAATTGAAAGTTCTTCGTTAAGCTTAGGAATATTAACACTTGCAAACATACAGCCTCCAAGATTAACCTCATTGGCGGCAAGAAGTATTGTCTGTGCCGCTATTCCCTCATCTCTTGGTGCTGATACGCTTGAAGCACTGCATATTATTATGTAGCCTGCTGGTCTTTCACCCTCAACAGGACCATCCCAGTCTGGAAGCGCACCTGCCCATTTTAATGTGTCAAACACTTTTTTATTGCTTTCCTCATCACACACAACCTTATATCTTAAAGGCTGGTTGTTAGCACCTGAAGCTGTATTTCTTGCTATATCAACAAGATTTACAAGCTCGTCCTTTTCTATTTTCTTATTCTCAAAAAAACGTCTATATGAACGGTTCTTTAATACAAGTTCCTTAAATGACATATGACTCTCCCTTCTGATTATATTAAATTTATTACTGTACCATACAAGCCTGCTTAATCTGCTTTACTATATGCTCACTATGAAGTTTAAAACGCCTCTGTTCTGACGGAATGAACCTCTCTGACATTATGAAATCAATGAATTCCTCATATGGCATATACATATAGTCCATAGTTTCACCCTGCTGTAATTTAACGTGTTCCTCATCATCACATACATTAAGATAACCATAATATATACAATGTCTTGCATCATCAGTATACCTATAAAGTTCAATTAAATCCTCTGGCGATTTCTTAATTCCCGTTTCTTCCAGAAGTTCCCTTACCGCTCCTGTCCTAGGTGTTTCACCGCTGATAATAGAACCTCCTGTAACTTCCCATTTTAAAGAATTCGTCTTGTTACGCGACCTCTGCGTTGTAAGCACCTTTCCTGTCTTTGTAACTGTATACACCATAACAACTATGTGGTACACGCCTTCTGGAAGTGACTTTGCCATACTTCTGCGAACTTCAAAACCTAACTTATTCTCATTGGCATCATAAGCGTCCCACATCTCCTCATCGACCATTTCAATGAAGCTGTCATAATACTGCTCCTTAAAATATATCATTTCTTCTATCTGCTGTTTGGTATATAATATGTTCTCAGGTGCAACGACCCACACTGTTCCTGAATCATCTCTCCTTCTTGCAACTGCAATAAGAACACCTGAATATTCATCAACAGCAACATCAACACCTACAAGATACACTCTCTGGTCATCTGTTACCGGTTTGAATTCCAGATCCTTATCATTGATAACGTATCCGACATTAATCGGATACACAACCGAGGGGTTATCCTCGTCTGTACTTCCCAATGGGTGGTCAACTTTTACGGCTACTAATTCTTCTCTCACTGTTCCTCCTCCAGGTACTAACAATAGACACAAAATGTTGTTCTTACTTATTATCTAACCACTTATAATGATAAATGTAATTTGCCACTAATATTATATATTATTTTACATTTGTTGCAAGTATTTTACAATAAAGGCGATATCATTCTTAACATACATACCCCAAGTCTTAATGGCTTAATAACATCTTTAGTATAATCAGCTGTCACTTCGTGTCCTGCCTCAAAGTTATTTAACATATCCTGCTTTACACTTAATGCCGTCGCTTTATTATATATAAATACTGCATTTTCAAAATGAAGATATAAGCTTCTGTAGTCCATATTGATTGTGCCAACAACAGATACTTCATCATCACATACCCACTGCTTAGCGTGACAGAATCCTGGTGTATACTCATATATTCTCACGCCAGCCGAACACAGTGGCTCATAATAAGACCTTGTAATTCTGTATACAAGCTTCTTATCTGGTATTCCCGGTGTGACAATTCTTACATCAACACCTCTCTTAACCGCAAGCCTTAACTCTCTTTCCATCTCATCAGTGATAATAAGATACGGAGTTGTGATATACACATAGTCCTTGGCATTTTTTAGAATATTAAGGTACACGTCCTCACCAATTCTGTCCTGTCCTAATGGATTATCTGAATATGGCTGTACATAACAGCCTTTCATAACTGCCTTATATGTACCATCTGTCGCATCAAGATATTTATTATAATCATTATCAGTATGTTCTATGGCATTCCACATAGTAAGAAAGCTTGCTGTGAGACTCTTTACCGCATCACCCTGAAGCTTAATTCCTGTGTCCTTCCAGTAACCATATGGGTGTGTTATATTAAAATACTCATCTGCAAGATTATATCCACCTGTAAAGCCTACCTTGCCGTCAATAACGGTTATCTTCCTGTGATCCCTGTTATTCATAAACATATTTACAATAACTTTAAGTGGATTGAATACACGGCACTGTATGCCCTTCTGCCTCATCTGTTTTATGAACTCTTTATTAAGGAAAAAAATACTTCCTAAATCGTCATAGAATATTCTTACCTCCACACCGCTCTGTGCCTTATTTTCAAGGATATGCTTAAGCCTTGCAAAGCTTTCAGCATCTTCAATAGCGTGATATTCCATAAATATAAAATGCTCTGCCTTTTCAAGTTCAACAAGCTGTGCCTCAAAGCTTACATCAGTAGTTGGATAATATTTTACATCTGTATTGCTGTATACAGGATATCTTGCTGTATTGCTTATATATCTGCACTGGTTAGCTACGCCCTTGTCCTTGCTGGCTATATCATCTATTATGCCCTTATCCTGCTTTAAGAGGGTAAGCACATTCGTTTCAATATTATTAAATGAACGTCTAACACCTTTAGTTACAATAGAACGTCCAAATAGCAGATATATACATATTCCAAAAAACGGAACTGCAGTTATTACGATAAGCCAGGGCATTTTCTGTGCCGCATTAACGTGTGTTCCAAATATTTTAAGGGCAATAAACATTGCTATAAATGTAAGAAGCAATGTTATGGCAGTTGAATATGTATTCAGCTTCATCATTAAAAATATCATCCAGCCAGTCTGTATAAGAACAAGAAGCCCTATCAGTATCAACCTTGTTGCACTATTTTTTATGCTTGATTTTTTCTCTGTACGCATACCATCACCATTCCTGCATATATTATCTATAATTCAATCTGTGCATCATCACAAATCTTATGTAATAGATAATTATACACCTATATTGTCTGTCCTGCAAACTGTGTCATATATAATTTATAATATCTTCCCATTTTGTTAAGAAGTTCTTTATGATTGCCTGCTTCAACTATATGTCCCTCATCCATAACAACAATTATGTCAGCATCCTGTATTGTAGACAATCTATGAGCTATTATAAGACTTGTCCTGTTCTCCATAAGCTTAAGCATTGCATCCTGAATATGCTTTTCAGTTCTTGTATCCACGTTAGATGTCGCCTCGTCCAATATAAGGATCTTAGGCTGTGCAAGAAATGCTCTTGCTATTGATAAAAGCTGTCTTTGTCCCTGTGATATATTCTCACCCTCTGCCATAAGCTCTGTATCGTATTTTAATGGCATTTTATTAATCATAGTATCGCAGTTGCTCATAGCCGCAGCGGCATACATCTGCTCATCAGTTGCCGCTTCATTGGAATACTTAAGATTATTCTTTATTGTATCTGCAAATAATACAGTATCCTGCAATACAATCGCTGTGTTCTTACGGAGTGTGGCACAATCTATGTCCTTTATATTAACATCATCTATTAATATCTCTCCGCTGTCAACGTCATAAAATCTCATTAAAAGATTGACAACTGTTGTCTTTCCGCTTCCTGTTGAGCCTACAAGTGCCACCTTCTGTCCTGCCTTAACTTGAAGATTAAAGTCATATAGCACCTGCTTGTCCTTGGTATATGAGAAATTGACATCTTTAAACTTAATAACGCCCTCAAGCTTATCCATACTCTTATCACCACTCTTATCTTCAAGCGGTTCGTCCATAACTGCAAATACTCTCTCTGCCCCCGCTATGGCTGTCTGTATCTGTCCATATATCTGTGCAAGCTCATCAATTGGTCTTCCAAACTGCTTCGCATATACGATAAATGCAGATATAACACCGATAGATATAATATGGTTAATGGCAAAATATCCGCCAAATGCCGCAATAATAACAAAGCTTATATTATTGATTACATTCATAACTGGTCCCATTGAACCGCCAAGAATCTCTGCTATAATTCCAACCCTTGTAAGTTCATCCGACACATTGTTAAAGTCTTTTATGACATTTTCCTGCCTGTTATATGCAACAACTGACTTATAACCTGTAACCATCTCCTCAACCGTTCCATTAAGATTACCTAAAAGCACCTGTCTTTTCGTAAAGAACTTCTTCATGGCCTTAGATAAGAACTTAGTTGCAATCACTGTAAGAATTACAGTAACGCACGATAACAGTGCAAGCTGTGGACATAATACAGTCATCATTATAACTGTTCCAATAATCGTTAATACGCCTGAGAACATCGAACTTAACGATTGCGAAACTGTTGTTGATATATTCTCAATATCGTTAGTCATACGGCTCATAATATCTCCGTGGCTGTTACTGTCAAGGTATCTTACAGGAAGATTAACTATGTGCCTGAATAAATCTTCTCTCATCTTCTTTACGATATTCTGGCTTAATACCGCACTTATCTTGGTCTGTAAAAATGTACATATACTATGTATTATGTATACAACCACCATTGTTATAAGTATCGGAGTTAATTCCTTAAATCTGCCAGAAGCTATAATATCAATTGCATTACTCTGAAGCTTTGGTGCATATACCGAACATATTACTACAACGATAACAGCCGCCAGAAGCCCTATAATCATAGCTTTCTCAGCCGCAAAATATGCTATCAGTCTTTTTAAAGTACCCTTCTTGTCCTTAGCCTTCTCAACAGTAAGATTGCGGTTGCCAGGTCTTCTACCAAAGGCTTTATAATTATTCATCTGTGCCTGTCTGCTCTGCTCCATTCTATTCATTTCCTTTCAGCTGTGACTCATAAATATCTTTATATATCTCACTTGTCTTTATAAGCTCACTATGTCTTCCAACATCTGCTAATCTGCCATTATCCATTACAACAATTCTATCTGCATTCTTTACAGAAGCAATTCTCTGGGCAATTATAATCCTGGTTACATCATATTTCTTTACCGACAGCTCTGAATAAAGATCAGCCTCTGTCTTTAAATCAAGTGCACTTGTAGCATCATCAAATATAAGTATCTCTGAATTCTTAAGCACTGCACGGCTTATGGCAACTCTCTGCTTCTGGCCTCCTGAAAGACTGTGTCCACCCTGACTTACCTGTGTATCCATACCATCTGTCCTGTTGTCAATAAATTCTGTTGCCTGTGCTATGTCAGCGGCTTGTCTTATCTTTTCAATGTCTGCACTGTCATCACCCCACGCAATATTTTCTGCTATTGTAGTGCTGAATATCTCCGGCTTCTGTAATGCTATTGACACTTTATCCCTTAAAACCTGCAAATCATAATCTTTAACATTGACATCATCTATAAGTACTTCCCCCTTAGTCGCATCATAAAAACGTGGTATGAGATTTACAAGACTTGACTTGCCGCAGCCTGTTGCACCCAGTATTCCGATAGTTTCACCCGGATTAATAACAAGGTTAAAGTTCTCAATAACATTTTCATTATCCATACCTGGATATGCAAATGACACATTCTTAAATTCAACTTTTCCCTTAACGGCAGTTTCTTTATTATATGTACCGCTCTTTATTGCCGGATCACAGTTAATTATCTCCATAACACGCTTCTTTGAGGCAATTCCCCTTGAAGCTGTCTGAAATATCATCGTCATACGCATAACCGCATTAAGCACCTGTGAACAATATGTAATCGCCGCCATTACATTACCAGGCGTTGCACTTCCTGCACTTACCTGTATTCCACCAACCTTTATAACCGCAACAACTGAAAGATTTAATATAATATTCATAATAGGTGTCATATAAGAAAGCAGTAAAAGCACATCAAGCTGTGTTGAAACAAGCTCATTATTAGCTTTCTCAAATCTTTCTGTCTCGTAATCTTCCTTGACATATGCCTTTACAACTCTTGCACCAGACACATTTTCCTGCATTACATTGTTAACCTTATCAAGCTTCTTCTGTAACACTGTGAACTTAGGATTGGCTTTGGCTATGAAATATACAACACATACTGCAACAAACGGAAGTGCACACGCAATTATTATTCCAAATTCCATATTAAGTGACACCATACACGCTATACCACCGATAAACAGCATACTTGTACGCACAAAACCTCTCAGGCATTGCATTACAAAATTCTGAAGCTGTGTTATATCATTCGTAACCCTTGTAATTAAAGAACCTGTGGAGAATTTATCAGTCTGTTCAAAAGAGAATTCCATAATTCTCTTAAAGACAGCTTTTCTTACATCATTACCAAACTGCTGTGCACAAAGATTGGCAAAGACACCGGACATAATGCCACAGATACCACCAAGTGCCACAAATCCTATCATTTTAAGCCCGATGGTAATTACTGTATTAAGATTGCCAACCCCGCCATTGTTAAGCCCCAATACACCGTCATCAATTATTCTGCTCATAAGCTCCGGCTGTAACAAGTCCATAGAAACCTCACCTATCATAAATACAGGTGCAAGCAGAGCAAAGAACCAATACTTTTTTAAATATTTAAGCATACCACATTCCTTTCTTAAGCTTTATTACTTCTTATAGCTAAAAAGCACCATCAGAATAAATCTGCTGGTGCTTCTTCTATTATAAATACATTTTATAAATCAAGTACAAATATTCACTTAATAACAGCAATTCTTACTTAATCCAATATCTAATCTTCAAATACCTGCTTAATACTGTCATAATGCAGGAATTCTCCTGTTGCTGCTATCTGTTTAAGCTCTTCTCTGGTAACGAACTTATACCCTAAGGCTTCCTCTGTCTGTATATGTATGTCCTCATCTTTAACATCTTTAATGAACTTGTATACATCTACAAAATAATTGTCGCCCTTGCCAGGATTCTCTCTTTTATAGGTGAATACATATCCACCTCTGGCATCTGTAACGTCAATTCCTGTCTCTTCACGAACCTCACGTCTTACTGCATCAATTGACTCCTCACCTGCCTGAGCCGCTCCGCCTGATACTTCCCACCAGCCAGGAGCCCACGCCTTAGTCATAACACGCTGTGTAATAAGGAACTTTCCATCCGGACGTTCTATGACACCTAACACTGTAAGATGATATTCTCCATCTTTAAGCTGCCAGTCATTCTTTTTCATTAATCTGCCTGTCTTTTCTTTGTTGGCATCATATATATCCCACATTTCCATATACGTCATCCTCCATATATTGTAATCAGCCATACAATAATATACAGCGATTAACATTTTCGTTATAACTATGATTAGTATAACACATTTTCAATACTTTTTCTAGTTAGCTGAGTGAATTTTAACCATATGAGCATATTCACCATCTAACTCCATAAGCTCCTTGTGAGTTCCTCTTTCCTTAATCCCCTCATCTGTAAGCATAAATATTTCCTCAGCATTTTCTATTGTAGTAAGTCTGTGGGCTATAACAAATGTAGTTCTATTCTTAGCCAGCTTCTCTAACGACTCCTGTACAATCTGCTCACTTTCATTATCAAGTGCTGATGTTGCCTCATCAAATATAAGTATAGGTGGATTTTTAAGAAATACCCTTGCTATTGATAATCTCTGCTTCTGTCCACCTGACAACTTGACACCTCTTTGTCCTATATCCGTGTCGTATCCATTTTCAAATGCTTCTATAAATTCATGTGCATTGGCAAGCTTTGCCGCTGCAATTACTTCGTCATCGGTAGCATCTGGCTTTCCGTATCGTATATTCTCTTTAATGCTTCCCATAAACAGATATACGTCCTGCTGGACAACCCCGATATTATCCCTTAAGCTCTTAAGAGTAACATCTTTAATGTCTTTTCCATCAATTCTTATGCTTCCTTCTGTCGCCTCATAAAATCTTGGTATAAGCGAACATAATGTAGTCTTTCCTGCTCCTGACGGACCTACCAGTGCCACATATCTGCCTGGTGTAACATTAAAGCTGATTCCTGATAATACTTCCTCGATTCCGTCCTTATATCTAAAAGATACATTGTCGAATGTAATCTCACCCTTAACGTCTTTAAGTTCAACTGCATCTGGCTTTTCCTTTATATCCGGTTCAACTGATAATATCTCAAGAAATCTTTCATAACCAGAATAACCATTCTGGAACTGTTCTGTAAAATCAATAAGTACCTTTACCGGCTCCGTAAATATATTTATATACAATAAAAATGTTACGAAGTCTGTAATATTAACCCAGCCTCTTGTTATTCCTATACCGCCCACTGCAATTACAATTACATTAATCATAGTTGTAAATGCTGTAAGTCCGGCATTGTACATTCCCATATAATGATAGCTGTCTTTCTTTGACTCTAAGAATAAATCATTGCCTTTTTTGAACTTACCGCACTCTATATCCTCATTAGCAAATGATTTAACAACACGTATTCCTGACAGATTATCTTCTATCTGTGCATTAATCTCACCTATACGGATACGGTTTCTTTTAAATGCACGCTTCATTTTCTTATTAAGGAAATATGCAAATACAAGCATAACAGGCACAAGCACAAATGCAGTAAGCGTAAGCCTTACATCTATAGTGCTTAATATAACAAGTGCACCTACAATCTTAATAAGTGATATTGTTATATTCTCAGGACCGTGGTGTAAAAGCTCTGTTATATCGAATAAATCCGAAGTTATTCTTGATAATAACTGTCCAACCTTCTGGTCATCATAGAATGAATAAGAAAGCTTCTGGTAGTGTTTAAAAATCTCAGCCCTCATATCGTATTCAATCTTAGCTCCCATAACGTGTCCGTAATTAGATATATAATAATTACACCCCCACTGCACAAGAACAAGCACGAATAATATCACAACTATTGTAAATATTGCCTTAGACGCTTCATCTGCCGGCATATAGGCAACCTTAGAAGTTATATATCTTACAACAAGCGGTATGACAAGTGCCACCGCCGCAGACATCATCGCAAGAATCATATCTATAATAAATGTGCCTAAATATGGCTTATAATATTTTGCAAGCTTTTTAAGATTTTCTTTCATACAACTCACTAATCCTTTCATGCTTTATTCATTACTAATGACTTTAATTTTAGTGTTCTGCTTTCATAATCTGTACCGGCACTCCAAGAAGCACTGCTCCGCCAAGCATATTGCCGATTGTCACCATAATCATACTCTTGATAACAGAAGCTGTGCCAATATCACCAAGTAACATATATCCAATAGAAAATGTACTCATATTAGCAATACAATGCTCAAAACCAGCAACTACGAACGCCATAATAATACAGAACATTATTATAAGCTTGCCGCTTTCTGTCTTTAACTTAGTACCAACTAATACTGCCATACATACAAGGAAATTACAAAGAATCCCCCTTACTAAAAGTTCCATGGAACCTGCTGAAATCTTAGAATATATAAAGCTGTTATAATAATCAACCATTATTGTGTGTGAAGCCTTACTATATACAAATAAACCCGAAAGAATAAATGCACCGGCAAAGTTACCTATATAGCTTACAACCCATACTTTTATTAGATCTCTTACTGAAACCGTCTTATTGTATGCGCCAATCGCCATAACAAAATTATTACCTGTAAATAATTCTCCTCCCATAAATACGACGAGTACAATTGCAATTGAGAATAAAAATGCACCTAAAAGCTTACCAAACTGTGGATAAGTTGGAAGCAGTACTGCCGCACTCACATTCGATAAAATTGTTGCAACAACAATATAGAAGCCTGCCATAATAGAGCGCATAAAATACTTCCCGAAATGGTTGTTGCATAACTCTGCCTTATTCGATGCTGCCTTAGCAATTGCATCGACATCTGAAAATAACATATTAATCCTCCGTTCGTTGGTCTGACAACCTGTAATCGGGTCTGCAACAATAGTTACAGACCCGATTATAGAGGATAACACATATAAAATTCTATTTCCATAATTTGTGTGTATTTTTAAAAGAACTTACTACTTTAAAGGCATTACAGCCACATAATTAAACATCATAATAAAGTGGCATATGCTTCCTGCCATAACAAACAGATGAAATATCTCGTGAGAACCAAAATACTTATGGTTGGCATTAAACACCTTAAGCTTAAGTGCATATATGATGCCACCGATTGTATATATTATTCCACCTGCTAACAACCACGCAAATGCCGCTGTTGGAAGTGCATTTATTATCTGTGTAAATGATAATACACACGCCCAGCCCATAACAATATAAAGAACTGATGATACCCACTTAGGACAAGTTACCCAGCATAATTTAAAGATAATACCAACTATTGCAATTCCCCATACTAGTGCTAAAAGTGCATATCCTGTCTTGTTATGAAGGACAACTAAGCATACAGGAGTATAGGAACCCGCTATCATAACCGATATCATACAATGGTCTAACTTCTTTAATATTTTATTAATTCCAGGTGTTGCATTAACTGTATGATAAGTTGTACTTGCAGCATACAGCAAAATCATTGTTACTATAAATATTGAAAGTGAAATAACATGTATTGTATCAGGTGCTGACAATGCCTTAATTATAAGCGGTGTTGCAGCAAATAATGCCATAAGCATTGCTATAAAATGTGTTATTGCACTTCCGGGGTCTTTTATCTTTATGTTAGATACATTTTTCTTAATCTTTTCCATAATAATCCTCTTTTCTGCACACGTTTTCTTAATATGTGCTGTAATTATCTTTGCAATACATAGTATTGATTACTACGTTATATATATAATATAACCATTTATTATAGAAATCAATATCTAATCACATAATTAATCAAAAAAATACTGTGCAAGGACATAAAAAAAGCCACTTTTAACGGTCAATCCGCTAAAAGTGGCAGCTTTTTATATTACTTCATAAGCTTAAATGCACTAACTAATTCTTTTAATCTGTCCGCCTGTGAAGCAAGTTCCTCACTGCTTGCAGAACTTTCCTCAGCCATAGCTGTATTCTCTTCTACTACAGCTGCTATCTGGCTTGCTGCTTCTGATACCTGCTTTAATGATTCAGCCTGCTGTTCTGAAGCAACTGAAATCTGCTCGATATTCTCAACAAGTTCTTTAGTCTTCTCAACTGACTCCATAAGCTTAGCAGCTGCATCATCAACCATTCCCTTGCCCTCTTCAACTGCATTAATTGCCTGAACTATAAGTTCACCAGAGCTCTTAGCTGCATCTGCACTCTGTGCTGCAAGATTACCAACCTGTGTTGCAACAACTGCGAAGCCTCTTCCTTCTTCACCTGCTCTTGCAGCTTCAATCGAAGCGTTAAGTGCAAGAAGGTTAGTACTTGAGGCAATCTCATCAATTGTATTAATAATACTGCTGATATGCTTAGAATTCTCTGTGATAACTTCCATAGCGTGAACTATCTGCTGTACCTGATTATTACTTTCAATAATCTGGTCACCAACAGCTTTAGCCATTTCATTAGCCTTATTAGCATTATGTGCATTCATATCAACCTGATCAGCTACATTAGCAATTGTACTCTGTAATTCCTGTACTGAACTTGCCTGATCCGTTGCACCCTCAGTAATTGCCTGTGCACCATCTGAAAGCTGGCTTGCATTGGAAGCTACCATATCTGCAACACCATTAATCTCTGAAAGAGTTGATGAAAGATCTGTTATAACTTTTACTAAAGCAACTTCAATGTCCTTAAAGTCACCGATGTGTTCTACATTAGGTGATATATTAAAGTTACCACCTGCCATCTCTTTTAAACCTCGTGTTAGGTCTTTAATTATTGCACTTAATCTTCCCGCCATATTATCAAACTTCTCAGCAAGCTGACCAATTTCATCATTATAATTCTTCTTAATATTAACTGAGAAATCTCCCATCGCAAGCTGGTCCGCTACTGCAACTACATCATCTATAGGCTTAATGTACTTCTTAATAAGCTTATTGCTGATAACAATTATAATTACTAAAGTTATAATCGAAATAACAATCATAAACACTACAAGAATAATCGTATTACGCTCAAGATCTGTCTTATTTAATGCACTTGCTGCCCACCAGGTCTGATTAACAGCTTTAATAGGTGCGTAGTATCTTTCAACCTTAGAACCATCATCCTTCTTAGTTGTTACACTGAAACTGCTTCCTGTATCAATGCCCTTTTGTATCTTGGCATATTCTTTAGCTGGTAAAACATCGCTTAACTTCTTTCCAACATATTCATCTGATTCGCTGTCATATACAAATGTACCATCACCCATAAGTACATCTACATACATTGTATTGTACTTATCGTCTGTTGAACGGAGTCCGCTGAATGTATCAACATTAATATCTACAAGAATTACACCCTGTGTCTTACCATGATATACAATTGGAAAAGATGCACTTACCATATTGATGCCCTGATCCTTATATGGACTTGTAAAGCTGCTCTGCTGTGAAGCTGCTGCATTCTTGTAATAGTCCTTTGAACCATAGCTTGAATACTCACCATAGCTTTGTACCTTTCCACTCTGTGCATCTGATTCACTTACATAGATTGTATAATCTTTAATAGCAGGGTCAAAAGCATTAGGCTCAAAGAATACACCAACACCTGCAATGCCTTCACTTGATGTTACAGATGTATTGGCTACGCTGATCATAAACTGCTCAATCTCTTTGTTCATCTTCTGTAACTGTACATCATATACTTCACTCTTAACTGTCTCTCCAGTATATCCGGTCTTAGCATAATCATCATAACGTTCCGTAATATAATTCTGAAGAATATTAGCAACATCTGAGGCTCTGTCAAGTACCTCCTGTACTGATACACCATTCTGCTGTGCAATTCCATCAAACTCACCACTTATACTACTATTCATAAACTTAGCTGCAATTGTTGCACTAATTGCAATCATAACCGTAAGGCAGGCAACTAATAATATACCCACTGCTACTGAAATCTTATAGGTCAGTTGTTTATTTCTGAACCCCTCGACTGCAGCATTTTTCTCTGTGTGTTCCTTGCTCATATTATTCCTCCGTTCTTCGACACATTAAATATTCAATTGATCGTATCTTAAATATTTAAATATATATTATCACTATGTATTTACAATATCAATCTATTTGTTAAATTTTGTTAAAATTTTGTTGAATATTGTTGAATTATCTTTAAAATCGCAGGTTAATAATCCAAAATTTATACATTTTGAAGCAACTTGAAATAAACACATAATTAAGAAACAAGCTGGAAGTATATGCCAATATTACGCAGACTTATTAATTAAATAAAATTGCGCTATATTAAGCATATACTTCCAGCTTTACATCATCTGTTATCAACCTTTTCAGGATTCATATCGTGCCATAAAAGTCTCTGCTTTGCCATATCCTCAAATGCAGTTCCTTCCTTGCCATAATTGCAATATGGGTCAATTGATATTCCTCCTCGTGGAGTGAACTTGCCCCACACTTCTATATATCTTGGCTGCATAAGCCTGATTAAATCCTTCATAATTATATTCACACAGTCCTCATGGAAATCACCATGATTTCTGAAACTGAACAGATATAATTTAAGTGACTTTGATTCAACCATAAGCTTATCAGGAATATATGATATATATATTGTTGCAAAATCAGGCTGGCCTGTTATAGGACAAAGACTTGTAAACTCAGGACAATTAAATTTTACAAAATAATCATTGTCCGGATGTTTGTTCTCAAATGTTTCAAGCACTCCTGGTGCATAATCCATACTATACTTCGTCTTATTGCCTAACTGCTTAAGTCCTTCATCTTCTCTAGACATATTAATCTCCATTCCTGCATATTGTTCTGTCCACATATTAATTCTTTGGTATATTAATCTACTTGTATAATATTCTTTTTGTATATCAATTCCCCAGTTTATTAATCTGCTTATACAGGATTACTTAATATGCTTCTTAATTCTTTCTGTCATCTGCTCCTCACCCATAATATGAACTATTGTCCAAAGGTCAGGTGTATTGGCACGTCCTGTAACTGCAATCCTTACAGCTTCAGCTATATCAGATACATTTCCCTTGAAATTCTCTGGATTAGCCTTGTAAGCCTTCATATCTGAAGCAAAGCCGTGCTCATCTGCTATCTCCTTAAGCTTGTTAAACCATACTGAATTATCATCATTATGGTCATACTTTGCAAGATAACTCTTTAGTATCTTACTTACCATATCTTCATCAAGCTTGAATTCGTCCATTTCCTCTGCTGACTCACCGTCAAAGAAATAAGAGATAAGTTCAAATATCTGCTTTGCATACATTAAATCTTTTCTTCTTCTCTTAGCACCGACACCCATATAAAGGCGGAGAATTTGTAACATCTTTTCTCTATCGCTGAACCATTTCTCTACATTTTCTGGTTCATTCTCCTTAGCCCAGTCATAAAGGAAATCGTAAAGTTCTTCTTCTGAAAGCTTAGATAATTCATTCTTACATATATTATGAAGCTTATCCTTATCAAAGAGTGCACCTGACTGGTTCATCTTCTCTACTGAGAATGGGAACTCATTGATATCCTTGTCCGGGAACTTCTCGTGCCACTCTTCAAAGTTAGAATTAAGAAGCGTAAGAAGATATACCTTCATTGTATATGGATGGTATCCGTCCTTCCTATAATAATCAAGTGAAAGCTCTGGGTCTTTTCTCTTAGATAACTTTCTCTTGCCTCCTGTCTCCTCATCAAACTTCATAAGATGTGCTGTATGTGCGTAAGCCGGCATCTTAAAGCCCAATAAATGGAATAACTCATAATGTATAGGAGCTGATGCAAGCCACTCACCACCTCTTACAACTGTAGTTGTTCTCATAAGATGGTCATCAATTGCATGTGCAAAATGGTATGTTGGAATACCATCTTTCTTTAAAAGCACAATGTCGTGTATATTCTCTGGAAGCTTAATCTCTCCCTTGATTGCATCAACAAATGTAATCTCCTTATCAGGGCTTCCCTGTGAACGAAGTCTTAATACATATGGCTTGCCAGCCTTAATATTAGCTTCTATCTCTTCATAAGAGAGGTTACGACAAGTCGCATATTCTCCATAATAACCTGTAAGAACCTTATCTTCTTCCTGCTTTGCCCTTACCTTGTCAAGTTCTTCCTCTGTACAAAAGCATGGGTAAGCAAGTCCTCTTTCTACAAGGCTCTTAGCATATGTATGATAAATTTCAACTCTCTGTCTCTGGAAATATGGTCCATAAGCATTTCTTGGGTCTGTATCATCAAAGCCAGCACCCTCATCAAATTCAATATCAAAATATCTTAATACATTAATAATTGTTTCTACTGCACCATCAACTTTTCTTTTCTCATCTGTATCTTCTATTCTAAGATAAAATACGCCACCATTTCTGTGTGCAATTCTCTCATCAGCAAGTGCACTATAGAGATTGCCCAGATGAATAAATCCTGTTGGACTTGGTGCCATACGTGTAACTTCTGCCTTATTAGGAAGCTTTCTATATGGGAATTTCTCTTCATAATATTCAGGAGTATTAACTACTTCCGGAAATAATAAATCTGCTAATTTCTGATTATCCATTTCATCCTCATTTCTGCGCATATTCTCATATAACTTCTATGTATTATATAATTATATACAATGCTATAATGCGCTTATACATTCACATATCATTACGGCAACAGCCAATATTATATATTACACATTTTTATGATATTTATCAACTTATGTTTGATATATATATCAATTTCATATCACCAACACTTTTAATATAGCCATTGACATATAACAATATATTCCTATGTACACTTTGTATGCTATATATCATATATAGCATATATAATATATATAGTTCGACAGATATATTAAAATACAGGCATTTAAATATTCACATAAATCAGCATAACTTTTTTAATTCAACAATATATTCTCTATAGCATATGCCACACCATCTTCATCATTGCTTTTAGTCACATAATCAGCAATGCTCTTTAAATGTTCTGTTGCATTACCCATAGCAACACCGTAGCCTGCGAATTGTATCATATCAATATCGTTATCCGCATCACCAAATGCCGCAATATCTTTCCTGTCTATGCCAAGAAGTCCTGCAAGATATTGTACTCCTGACCTCTTTCCAGCATCTTTATATGATATTTCTATAAGCTGTTTTACTGAGCTTGTAATATATATATCCTTGTCAGACTCATAAAGTTCATCAATAATCTTACGCTTTAAAATGTCATCATCAAGGACAACATCCATACAATCAAGTTCACTTCTATGCTCATTAATGAATTGTATAATATCCTCTTTTAATATTCTTGTGGAACGCACATATTGTATCGCATTTTCTGTTGCACCGTACTTTACAGGATTGTCAATATACTCCTTTGCCGCATATGCACACCCTCTTATAAATGCCTCATAAGTAACAGGGTACTGCTTACATACCGACAGAACATTATCAACAGACTGTGGTTTTAGTATATATGACTTAATACATTTTCTATCTGCAATCCTGTATACACTTGCACCATTGCTTGTTATTGCATACTCTATTCCCTGTACATCAAGCACTTCCTCTGGAAGAGTATCAAACGCCCTGCCGCTGGCAATACATACATGGACACCTCTTTTAATTGCCCCGCTTAAAGCTCTTTTGTTAGCCTCCGATAAGTGTCCATCCGATGTAAGTGTTGTTCTGTCCAAATCCAGTGCAATAAGTTTAACCATATATCCTCCATAACCACATAACCTTAATCATTATACAGTCTGCGTTACTTATAATATTCATCAATAAGTATCTAATTCACATTTTACGCTTTACTGCTCCAGAAATCAACAGGTTCATACTCCTGTAATCTTGCAAGAAAACCAAGCTTGTCAAGCTTCTCCTGAATAATGTCCAACGTGTCCTCATCAGGTGCTATCACTGTATGATAATGATACCCCGATGTGACATTCATTAACAGATTAGACTTTCCATTTCCAATCTCTGCCATATAATCTTTAATATCACGCCTTGAGTGCAGATTAAGATCTGCCTTAATAACTCCGTATACTTTGTGATATACGAACACATCTTTAACCCAGCCACCCATATCAACAATACTGTTAAGCTCTGCTTCTACATCTGCTTCTGTATGAACGACCTTAAATATTCTTGTATGTTCATTCTTCTTACGGATAACATATCCCCTGTTAGTTGATGATATTTCATTATCAGAAGCTCTTATAAGTGCTATATCCTGAACAATTACCTGTCTGCTCACATTAAGCATACTGGCAAGTGCAACTCCCGAAACAGGCTTACTACTACTATTAAGAATATCTATTATTTTTTCACGTCTTTGTTCTCCGTTCATACTATCTCTCCATTTTCATCTATTCAATTGGGTGAAGATTTTTTAATGATATATCCATAATCGGTGCTGAATGTGTAAGTGCTCCGCTTGATACATAATCAACAGAAAGTCCTGATAACTTTTCAAGGTTCTCTTTGGTAATATTACCAGATATTTCAACCTCTGCCCTGCCGTCAATTATATTAAGAGCTTCTTTCATAGTATCGTGTGACATATTATCAAGCATAATTATATCTGCTCCTGCTTCAACAGCCTCACGGACCATATCAAGATTTTCAACCTCAATTTCTATTTTTCTTACAAATGGTGCATATTCCTTTGCCATTTTAACAGCCTTAGCTACTCCGCCAGCCGCTCCTATATGATTATCCTTAAGAAGCACACCATCTGTAAGATTGTATCTGTGGTTATTACCACCACCGACTCTTACTGCATACTTTTCAAATAATCTGTTATTAGGTGTTGTCTTTCTTGTATCCAGAAGCTTAATACCTGTTCCTTCAAGACACTGGGCAACTTCATTAGTATATGTAGCAATTCCACTCATTCTCTGTAAGTAATTAAGTGCTGTTCTCTCCCCACATAATAACACTTTTATGTCACCTGTTACAACTGCAAGAAGCTCTCCCTTAGTAACTTTATCTCCATCTTTTACTTTTAAATCAACAACTGTATTCTCATCAAGAAGTGTGAATACCCTTGCAAATATCGGAAGTCCACATATGATTCCATCCTGCTTGCATATAAGCTGTACCTCGCCCTTCTTAGGTTCTGGCATAACACTGTTAGTCGACACATCTTCACTTGTTATATCTTCCTTTAACGCACTGATTATTAATGGATCTGCATTTAATTTTAAAGTAACATTATCTAACATATTTATTCTCCTGATTATACCATATTTTTGCGTTGTTCTTCAACGCATCCGAAGTTTCGAAGA
>ULOI01022139.1_pt1 | contig 18318 bp, 18 predicted proteins | sample 1952231 | NCBI WGS metagenome assembly ULOI01 (sample SAMEA4835593, study PRJEB28245) | human gut metagenome | biome: gut microbiome; material: fecal sample | place: Denmark | collected 2008
AACGGCGACCGTGCGCCCATCCAACCGTCTCATTACAATCAGCCCAAAGAACAGCGCGAAAAAGCCGACAAGCATAACAAAGGGCAAAAAGAACAAGCTCAAAAGCCAGAAAAGAACGCCCCCAAAGTTAAAGCGGAAACGGAAAAAACCGAAGAAGCGTCCGTGACGGGTACGGCAGAGACAACCCCGTCGGCACAAGAGGCAGAAAAATCCAATCGGCGCCGCGACCGCAACCGCAGACGTCGCGAATGGAAAAAGAACAAACGGTTGGCGCGCAAAATGGCTCAGGCGCAAAATCAAGACGGTGGCGAAAATAATGCACTCGCCGATGAAGAGGGTGTTCAAAGCTTGCCCGCCGTTCGAGAAGAAGGTCATAACGCCGTGGCCGAAGTGACAAATAACACGCCGATGGTACCGTTTGAGGAAAACTTTACGGTTGTCGAACAGGCTCATATTGGCGAAGTTGAAGATATTACTGTTTCTAAGGGGCGCGGCAGAAAATCAAAAGCCAAGCATGCGGCGAAACAAGAATATTCGCAAAATCCGTCGCAGCCGCCCGAAAATGTTGCCGATGCGTCAACGTCAGCGGGCAATGTTGCCGTCGCCGAAGAGGATGACGGTGCCCGAAAAGAGATGTCGCAACCGACGAAAAAAGCCACTGCCAAAGCGGCGAAAAAAACGACGGTTGGTCGAAAGAAAGCCATCAAGCCCGCCCCAAAAGGGCAAGAAGCCGACCAAACGATTGATTCGTCCGCAGCAAGAAGAGGTAAAAAGTCAGCGGAATTGCCCGACCAAAAGCCCGCCGCGCCTACCTCTACAACCGATTTGGCCGAGGGCAATGCTGCATCAAATTCGGCACAGAATATGGCTGATGACAAGGGGCAGGTCCCCGAAAAGCCCGCGAAAAAGCGCGGCGGCTGGTGGAATAAATTGGTCAGCTAAGCTGCTAAAAACGGGCTCCTTTAAAAGGGGAAATAACCCAAAGGCAAAAACTTTCAAAGCAGCCGAGTGACGAAAATAAACACGGAAGGACTTTTATCTTCCGTGTTTTTTGTATCGACCCAAAGAGTCTTTTCTTTCTTTGTGAGTGGGCAAGATGGTGGGACGGGTTTTGAAGATATCAAGTATATTCCTTTTTTAACCGGTGTTTAAAAAAATTTAATTTTTTTGTTTGATTGCATGCATTTATTACTATATTTGCCACTGTTTTTATTGCCTTTAAAATCCAAAAATGATAAAAAACATTGACAAATTATACCCTTGGGGGTATTCTATTACGCATCAAATAAATTCGGTATTAAAGGAAAATATTGTATGGTGTATAGAGTACATTAAAAATAAACCCAAGAAAATTGACTTTGAAGAGGCTGTTAAGATATTCTGCGCTCTTAGTTTGTATGTTGGTTTGCCGGCTGTTGTGTTAGGTTATGGATATTATACTCATACACAAATAACGAAATTTTATGAAACGGGCGAACTTAATGAAGAAGATGCGACCCCTTTAATCAAAAGATTAACGGAATTTTATAATACGATTGCTGAGTTGATTAATCAAGAAAGCCATCAGTTAAATGGCCAGTACAAAGATTTTATGTTACAAAGGCCAAATCAATATATGGTTTTGCAACAAAAACTTGATAAGATGAATCAAAATGTTGAAATGTTAAATGCCTTGTTGCAAAAACAAGAAAATGTGAGACTTAAAAATTTAACGCCCTTGCAACGGAAACAATTGTATATCAGTGAAATTATGCCTCCCGAATTTTTGTACACTTTCAGGGAAGGCAATATCAATGAGGATATTGATGAAACGTCTGTCGAAAAATTGATAAAAAATCTGTTTATCGTTATGGCCGAATTGCAAAAGGACGTCGAATGGCAACCGTCCAAAGAACAATTAATCACGGCGCAAAAAACTTATGAAAATTATGTGCGCAGCGGCAATTTGGATGAAACTGCGCAACAAGAGGTTCAAAAACGCCTTCATAATTACTTTAAAGTGGCCGAAAAAAAGTACCGTCATTCATTAGATTATATGAAAGCGAATTCCGATGAAATGAAAATAAACGATCCAAAAGCGGCTGCTGCTTTAAAAAACAGCATTATTCAAATGAATAAAACAACTTATTGGTATCAGGCCGAACAGTTGAAAAATCCGCAAGTAACGGTTAAGGGGATTTCCCCTTCACGTGTTTCAATTTTGTTGAAAGACGGTTCATTTGAAGATTTCGTGAACGATACCCGCGGTCATTTTAAGGAACATCCGACAAGTTATCCGCATTCGGCAGATAACGCTGTTGTCCAATGGGATATAGCCGAAACGGCGGGGAAACCCATTATCGACGATTATCTTGTTACACAAAGAAGATTGCGCAAAGAACAAGCTGACCGCGATGCCATTGTGTCAAACCAAAAGCGTATTATCAATCAAAACGAAGGAACCATTGCCGCGCAGCAAAAAGAAATTTTTCAATTGCGCACTTTGGTCAGCCGGCAACAAGACACGCTGGATAAACAAGAAAAAAGAATTAAGGAATGGGATGAACAACAAGCGCAAAGGAGGAGGCAGGCAGAAGACGCAGCGATTGGAGGCTATGTGATCGGCAGAGCATTAGGCCGTTAAAAAATTTTTGTATTATCCGCATTTTTGTGCTATAGTTAAGCATTCAAAAATTCAGACCCTATCATCTAGCGGTTAGGATACAGCCCTCTCAAGGCTGGTACACGGGTTCGAATCCCGTTAGGGTCGCCAATATAAACGGCGCTCTATTCAGGGCGCTGTTTTGCTATGTTGGGTAAGGCTTTCAACGAGTTCGGGTGTTGTATTTTTAAAAATTGCGTTTTGGGAAGATTTTACGAACTCGTTTAATGATGTTTCTTTGTTTTTCAATGGCTTGAGTAAGTTGGAATCTCGCCTAAATCTAAGGATTTGTAGCGCGCAAAATGGTTGCGTAGGTTTTAAAGTCTAGGCTTCGTCTTGTAAGAAGAAAGATGGATTTACTTAACTTAATAATTTTTAATGGTTATAAATATTTCATCTTGAGTAGGCTCTTCAAAAGACTTTTTTATATTATCAAAATGTAAGAGATTTTGTTCGGCGATTTTTCCGCGTCTTGTTGTCAGCCTCTGTTTTAAGACTGTGTCCGGAGCATAAATATAATAAACTATCGAATTTCCTCCCATTTGCTTGATTTTATTTATCGCTTCCTTTCGTGATGTTTTAGTCCAAAAGCCCACATCAAAGATAACATCTTTATTTTGTTTGATAAGCGTAGAAATTTCTTGCCATAGGTGGTTAATTGTTTGTGTAAAACAAAACTCCCAATTAGTTTCATATTCTTCAGTTTTGTATCTTTGCATACAAACTTCATCAGGGTTTAGATGAATCGCGCCAATTTCTTGAGCCAACTTTTTGGAATAGGTTGTTTTTCCGGCGCCAAGAAAACCACAGATTAAATATACGGTAGGAATATTTTTCATATTTTCCTCAATCTATTCGTTTGTTATTTGTATATGAAATTCATATGAAAGTCAAAAGAAATTATAAATTGCAAAATCATCTTGCAAATTGCGAAATAAACATCGCCAATACAAAAAGCACTCTTTTCAGAGTGTTGTTTTGCAATGCGGTGTAAGGAAAAGTTTTCAGCCAGTTCTAGTGTTTCAAATTTTTTTATATAAAAAATTCATATTTTCCCAAAATGATTTGATATTAAAATGCTCGGGAGATGATAAAAAAAGATAAAGCGGAATAACCGTAAAAATATGCCGTTGAAATTGTTCGTATTTAAGATTTTTATTTTTTTAAAAAAATATATTGACTTAGAGTTAACTCTAAGAACTATCATGAAAATGCAATTTTTAAATTTGTAATAAAAGGATTAAAAATGAAATTAGTTGTTTTTTTGATTATAGCGGCAGTTGTTGTGGCAGCTGTTATGGGGAAATTTTATTTTGGTAATTGTTGGGACAAAACTTTTTCTCAAAGTGACAATGTTACTGTCAGAAAAGTGAAGTTTAAAAATCGCTATGGTATTGAATTGGTTGGGGATTTATACGTACCTAAAAATAAAGCGACTGAAAAACTGCCGGCGATTGCCGTTAGCGGCCCTTTTGGCGCGGTTAAAGAACAAGCGTCAGGCCTGTATGCACAGACAATCGCGGAAAGAGGCTTTATTGCTTTGGCTTTTGACCCGTCTTATACAGGTGAAAGCGGTGGAAATCCGCGTTTGGTCGCTTCACCGGATATTAATACGGAAGATATGAGTGCCGCAGTTGATTTTTTGAGTGTACAAGATGATGTTGATGCCGATAAAATCGGTGTTATCGGAATTTGCGGGTTTGGCGGTTTTGCTTTAAACGCAGCAGCAATGGATACCAGAATCAAGGCGACGGTCACTTCAACAATGTATGATATGAGCAGAGTTAACGCTAACGGATATTTTGATGCAATGGATAAAGAGGCTCGCTATCAGCTTAAAAGGAAACTCAATGCGCAGCGCACGGAAGATTTTAAAAATGGAACTTATGCCGCAGAAGCCGGACTTCCTGATAAATTGACAGGAGAAGAACCGCAGTTTGTTAAGGATTATTATGATTATTACAAAACCCCGCGCGGATATCATAAACGTTCTAAAAATTCAAATACGGGTTGGAATATGACATCTTCTTTGTCGTTTATCAATATGCCTATTTTGGCTTATAGTGATGAAATTAAAAGTGCGGTTTTAATGATTCACGGAGAGAAGGCACACAGCCGCTATTTCAGCGAAGATGCTTATAAAAAATTGGTTGGCAATAATAAAGAGCTGATGATTATTCCTAATGCTAACCATACGGATTTGTATGATAAAACCGATATCATTCCGTTTGATAAAATAACACGGTTTTTCAAAGATAACTTAAAATAAACTTTCAACTCGGCAACCGTGAGTTAAGTATCACCAATATAAACGGCAGGTATAACAACTGCCGTTTTTCCTTTACTGAAAAAATTTTTATAATCTTTTTTTATTGACACATTGGAAATATGATCTTATAAAATAGTCAAATATTGGACTATTGAATTATTTATTAAATGAGTTTCATATGAAAAGAGAAAAAGTCAGAAAATTTGTTAACCAATACTGTCATTTGCGTGATGTGCAGTACGCAGCTTATACGGCGTGTGCGAGAAGGCATAATTTGACGACAAATGAATTATTTGTCTTAGATATTATTTGGTTTGCGAAGGATGGTTGTTTGCAGTCTTATATTTGTGAACGGATGTCGTCAACAAAACAAACCATAAGTGCAATTATCAAAAAGTTTTTAAAATTAGGTTATGTTACCCTTGTAGAATCTGAAACAGACCGCCGCAATAAGATTATACGTTTTACTTCTGACGGATATGAATATGCCAAGAAAATTATTCCTCCTGCGGCAAATGCCGAGATTGATGCGATGGCTCAATTGGCTGAATCTGAAGATATTGCCGAATTAGTACGGCTAACGGCATTATTCTCTGATTTGATGAAGAAAAAATTTGATGAACTGAATTAGGAGTATATTAAAATGGAACTTTATGAAGCAATCAATACAAGAAGAACAGTAAGGGAATTTTTGGATAAAGATGTCGATTTTGATATTATCAAAAGGATTTTAAAAGCCGGCAATATGGCTCCGACATGGAATCACAATCGAAACTGGAGTTACATCGTATTAAGGACTGATGAAGAAAAAGAATATGTATTGGAAAGTGCAAAGAAGATAGCGAAAAAGTTTGATGCAAAAAAGTATCTGAATGCTCCGAGACCTTACCCGATTACGCTTGCTCAAAAAATGTATGCTTATGCAATGCCAAGACAATACACCATGTTAAAAAAAGCCCCTTATGTAATCATTCCAGTGTTTAAATCAAAGGAACTTGACGGTAAATATGTGTCACGTTTGAATCCGTTTTCTACAATTTGGTGTGTTATCGAAAATATATTCCTTGCCGCGACAGCCGAAGGGTTAGCCTGTTCAATGAGGATACCGCTTAATGAAGAACATGATATTGTGAAAGAGAAATTAAAAGTCCCGGCGACATATATGGTACCCGTTTTAATCGGGATTGGCTATGCCGATCCGAATGAAGAGAAATTGGAACAAAATGTTGCCGATTTGGGCAAACAACTGCATTTTGGCAGTTGGAAATAAGCAGATGTTAAAAGGTAGGACATGAGACCGATTATCAAAGAAACAAGTGTGAAATCCATTATCACAAAATCAAATTTGCCCGTTTGTGACTATTCCGTGAATCCGTACATTGGCTGCCCTCACGGATGTAAATATTGTTATGCCTCATTTATGAAGCGTTTTAGAAAACATGCCGAACCTTGGGGAGAATTTTTGGATGTCAAGTATTGGAAAGAAATAAAGAATCCCGGGCAATATGCCGGGAAAGAACTGTTTATCGGTTCTGTAACAGATCCATATAATCCGCAAGAAGAAAAATACGAACGTACTAAAGCATTGTTGACCCAATTAAAAGGAAGCGGTGCAAAGTTGAGTATTGCTACTAAATCAGATTTAATTCTGCGTGATTTGGATTTAATAAAAAGTTTTCATGATGCGCGTGTTTCGTGGTCAATAAATACGTTGGACAATGAGTTTCAGAAAGATATGGACAATGCCGTTTCTATTGAACGGCGATTGCAAGCCATGAAAATATTTCATGATGCAGGTGTACGGACAACTTGCTTTATATCCCCGATTTTTCCTCAAATTACCGATGTTAAAGCCATTATAACAAGAGTACAGTCACAATGTAATTTGATATGGTTGGAAAATCTTAATCTGCGCGGAAATTATAAATCTGTCATTATGGATTATGTAAAGCGGGTTTATCCTGCATTTTACCCTTTGTATTATGAAATATATAATCAAAATAATAAACGTTACTGGGAAGAATTGAATAACGAAATAAAGGCTTTTGCTAAAATAAAAGGACTTGAGTATGTTGTAAACAATGACCGTTTGATACGGCCATTTGCTGCTTTGCCGACAATAGTTAATTATTTTTATCATGAGCAAATTAAGAAAAAGAAAATTGGCATCCATGAAAATGTATGCAATAATAAGGTAAGTTGAAAAACCAAACGAGGGGGAGATATGCATTATAAAACAACTTACAAATCGCCGTTCGGGAACCTATTGTTGGCCAGTGACGGGGCTCATTTAACAGGCCTGTGGATTGAAAAACAAAAATACTATGCCGCAACCATGTCGGATGATTTGCAAGAAAAAAACGATTTGCAAATTTTTCAGGTGGCCAAAGAATGGCTGGACCATTATTTCCAAGGAAAAAATCCACCGTTTGAGGATCTGCCGTTGGCGCCAAGTGGCAGCTTATTTCGGCAACGGGTTTGGAAAATCTTATGTGAAATACCTTATGGAACAACAATGACTTACGGGGATATTGCTAAAAAAATCGCACAAGCCGACGGGAAAAAAGCTATATCTGCCCAAGCAGTTGGGGGAGCTGTGGGGCATAACCCAATTTCCATCATTATCCCATGCCATCGGGTGGTCGGGGCGAACGGCAGCTTGACCGGCTATGCCGGCGGGTTGGCCGTTAAAATCAAGTTGCTTGAATTGGAAGGCGCGGACATGTCGCATTTATTTTGCCCGCAAAAGGGAACAGCTTTATAAGATAAACGAAGTTGGCCGTCAAGTTAATTCGTGTGGGTTATGCGTTTTTTGTGCGTATCTAAATGATTGACGGTGATGAATGTGTTGGTGCCTTACAAACCCGTCAAATGTTATCTTCCCTGTTTGTTTTTGTTGGGCTTTTGGTTTTTGAACAGTGTCGATAAAAAAGGCATTGAATAGCCCATGGCATTCGCAAATATTGGCCCAAATAAACAGCCAAAGATACCATTAAAAAAAGAATGATTTTAAAATGGTAAATGCTTGACAACAGTAAGGCTTAAGATTATCCTGCGCACCAATCGGTTAAAATTCAAAGGGGCTTTTATGCGCAGAAAAACAAAATGGACGTTTATGGCTATGTTCGGCGCCAGTTGTTACGGCACGAATCCGTTATTTGCGTTGCCGTTGTTTAAATTGGGGTTCAGCGTCAACAGCGTTTTATTTTACAGATACTTTTTGGCCGTTTTGATATTCGGCGCTTGGTTGGCGTTTTATAAAAAGGTTTCATTAAAAATTTCCACCCGCCAATTACGGGCATTGGTACCGATGGGAATTTTGTTCGCACTGTCTTCATTAACGTTATTTTCAAGTTATAACTACATTGATGCCGGTATTGCTTCGACCATTTTATTTGTTTATCCGATTATGGTTGCGTTAATTATGGCAATGTTTTATCATGAAAAAATCTCGCAAAAAACAATCACGTCAATTGTGTTAATGAGTATCGGCATTGCCCTTTTTTATAAAGGTGAAGCGGGCAAGGCCATTAATTTATGGGGTGTTGCGCTGGTTTTAATTTCGGCGTTAACTTATGCGCTTTATATGGTTGGGATTAAAAAAAATCCCGCTCTTAAAAAGGTCAATTATTCCATTGTCACGTTTTATGTGATGTTTTTTGGGTTGTTTGTTTATTTGTTTAATTTGCACTTTGGGACGGATTTGCAAATGCTCCATACGCTGCTGGCATGGGGGTGTGTCGTGGCATTGGCCATAATTCCGACCATTGTGTCGTTGGAAACTATGACCATTTCAATAAAAATCATTGGTCCGACTTTATCGGCAATTATCGGCGCATTGGAACCCGTCACGGCTGTGTTTTTCGGCGTCTTGGTTTTTCATGAACATTTAAGTTTGCGTATTTGTGCGGGGATAATGTTGATATTGCTTTCGGTTTTTTTAATCGTTTTGAAAAAGAAACCCGTTTTAAAAATTACGCTAACAAGCATTCGCAACACACAACGGCGTTTTTGAACCGTATTTGAAAGCGGGTACATAACAAAATCGCACTATGTTTAAAAAATAAGACATAGCATGCACACACATGATACAAAGATAAAATTTGCGCTTATCATTTAACATTGCCAAGTGAAAGATTTTGCAGCCGATGGCAAAACCGTATGTTTGACAATAGCCAAATATTCTTGTTGAGCCTTTAAATATGTTTTCGGGCGGTTTTTGATTCATTTTTGTTAATTTTTGGCATACTTTAATATGTTGAAATTAAAAATTTTTTTCATTCCCGTGTGAAAAATACACCTTAAAAGCCGCAGATAAATGCCTATAAAAAAATTTTTTTTAAAAATCAATTGCCTATAAGTCTTTTAAATATGCCGACTTAGCGAAAAATACCATTTCGATGCATCCGTATACTTTGGACTATCTATTTAATTATATTGACATATTTTACATTTGTATGTTATAAATCCATAAAGGAAAAGCATATGTTTATATGTGCCCTTCGGGCAGTTGCGCTCAGGCAGTAAATTTTGCTCCAAGCACCGGAAAAACAGATATGTAAATCCTTTATGCAAAGATGTGCCGTAACTGCGCATAAATGTGTAAACGGTTAATGTATAAGTTAACGACTTTTAAGAAAGGGTCAAAATATGGATATTAACAAAACGGATCATATTGAAAATTTACCGCGCCTCAACCGCATTGCCGGTCAAATCTCGGGCGTAAAAAAAATGATAGAAGAACATCGCGCAACACCGGATATTATTATTCAGCTCAAAGCCATACGTTCGGCTGTACGTGCCGTAGAAACAAATATGATGAAAAAACATCTGTATTTGGCCGTTCAATCATGTGCCGACGACAATGCCCCCGACGGAGCGATTGAGGATTTAAAAAAATTGTTCGACAGGTTTTACGAATAAGGGCCGTTAAAATATTTAAATAAATGGGAAAGGGGTGCTTGTAGGGGCGCCCTTTTAATTTGCCTTTTTTATCCGTTCTGCCTTTTTGGGATTTGTGCCCTTTATCACTTTATTCCCTTTTTACATGATAAAATTTTCACCGCTATCCGTCACGGAATCGTTGCGGTTTTTTCATAACCGGCGCGTTTTTTATCACTTTTTCGGGTTTGTTTGCATATAAAGGGTCTGGCGTTAAATAAGCTTCCAATACCGAATCGATTAAAGCGCCGATATCGGCAAACCTGTACGAATCTTGGCGCGTATTTATGCGGCGAAATTCTTTTATTTGCTCACGAGTCATTCCGTCAGCTAACAAAACGGCATCATCATTTACCAAAGGGATTTGTTTTTGTTCGTGGTCAAGTTGTTTAAAAAATGCCAACCGCTGTGTGGGAGTTAAATGGAACAAAGCGCAAATGTCTTCTTTTTCCCATGTTGTATTGTGTCGGCTTTTAACTTGCACTTCTTCAAATGTTGTTATCGTGTTATACATGGCAATATCGCCGCCATTTCGCTCATTCCAAAGTTCGGGGAAATTTTGTTCCATTATTGTCTCTATTGCCCGTTTCATCAAGGCGGCATCATCGCTTAAATCTTTAAACGGATTTTCGATTTGTTCAAGGGGCGTTGTTTTACCTTCGGCCTGAACTATAACGTGCGATGCACCCAAAACGGCAGTGGCGGTTGCGAAAGCCTTTAACGTTTTACTTTTCATCGGCATTGCTCCTTTATAATACCCCCATAGTCTATCATAATTTTTGCTTGATGAAAAGCGTTAAAAATCTACGGCGTTTTTGTGGCGTCGGCATATATAATATCGGTGGCTTGTTGCAAAGTTATTTCGGCACTCAGCATTGTTTCTTTTATAAAACCGATGGTGTCTTTTTCCCGCCACCAAGTGCGCATCAGTTCTTCGCCGAACTCATTCTTATTGGGTTTGCTTTGATGCCGTTTAAGTGTTTCAACAAACGGCAAATTATAATAATAGGCAAATATGTTTTTGCCGAATTTTTCTAGGGCAGATTCAAACAGCGGTTTGTACCAAGATGCTCTTAATATTCCTTCCATAATAACGGTTTCACAATTGTGATATCCATAGGATAATAAATTTTGTAACAACCCTATAGCCCGTGTGTCGGGGCCGTCCTTAACATACAACATTTCGCGGCGAACCACGTCTTGGCTGATAAGCAAGGTGCCATGCCCGAATTTGTGTTGCAAAGTTTTTGCAAGCGTTGTTTTGCCGCTGCCCGAATTACCGCGTATAAGTATTAATTTTGGCATGGTTTCCTTATCAGGAATTATAATATTTCTTTAAAAAACTGATATCAGTATAAAAAAAATTCCCCTTGCATTTCAAGAGGAATTTTATAGCTTTTTTTAATCAGCTTATTTGCCACAAGGTGCAACGATTTCGCTGATGGACAAAACGCCGAGCAAATAGTGGTTTGTGCAAACTTTTTGTCCGCCGATTGTGCCACGTGTACCTGTGCAAGCAGCAAGCGTCAACATCAAAGCGGCAATCAAAGCAAATTTTTTCATTTTTATATCTCCTTAAAAGTGGTTTTGAATTTATCCACAAGTACTCTCATGGGCTCTTGACCATAATATCGTATGTGCCGCTAAAAATCAAATAAAAAAAAGACTTTTGTATGACTTTTTTGTGACTGTTTTCGCATCACTTATACTTCTGAAAAAAGTGCCTTTTTTCACTCAACATCGTGGAAAACCGACATCGGGAAAAATGAAAAACGCTCAGATATCATAAATAAAATTACGGGCGGATTTCAACCGTTGTGCCGATTGGAACCAAATCCCAAATTTCATCAATTTCATCGGATGTCACGGCAATGCACCCAAGCGTCCAATCTTTGAGCAGGTGCGCGCGTCCGATAGCGCCCATGCCGTTCGGGAGTCCATGAATCATAATGTCGCCGCCCGGGTCTTTGATACCTTTTGCGCGCGCGTTTTCAAGGTCTTTTTGCGCCGGATAATTGACGCGCAACGATTTATGATACCGGCTTTTGGCATTGCGGCCGGAAATTTTGTAAAGGCCTTCGGGCGTTTTGCCGTCGCCTTGTTCTTCTTTTGCACCCAACGGTTCAAAGCCTAACGCAATATCGTACTCTTTGGCAATTTTATCGCCTGACAATAAATACATTTTGCGCGCACTTTTATGAATCAGGATTTTGTCAATCGCAGGTGTATTTTGAGCGATTGTTTCAAACGGTGCCGCCATGATAAGGGCCGGAATAAACATTAAAAGGAAAAGGGGGATTAAACGCATTTTGGACTCCATTTTTTTAAGTGAATATGATAATTAACGATAAACCGAACGCCAATAAGCCGAACAAAGCTTGGTTTTTAACCGTTTGTTCATGGTAAATTTTTGCCGAAATAATCATCGCCAACGGCGCCGACAAGCGGTTAAACAATGATACGAAACTGACCGGCATAATATTGACGTTTGCAAATGTAATGACGAATTCGCCAAAGGTGTAAACGAACCCCGCAACGATGACTTTCGGGTTTGTTAAAATGTTTTTCAAATCTGTTTTGCTGATGCCATAGATGATGGAACAAATTAACATAACAAGTGTTGAAATAACCAAATGCGGATACCAACCGAATGCATTGATTGAAACATGGTCGGCAACAATTGCATAGGTCATTAAACAAACCAGCACGGCGAAAATCAATTTGTCCTTTTTTGACAAGCGTTTTAAATCGCCTTTGAACATAAAGACAAATCCCAAAACGCCCAATGCGATAATCACGCTTAAGTGGATGGGCGATAAATTTTCGCCGAAAAACAAATTCATTAAAAGCGTGCCGAACGCCATTGCGATAAAGGCATAAAAAACGCTGGACGATGTACTGACTTTGTTTAAAACTTGTTGGTATTTGATAAGCAACCAAAGTACGATACCTTTAACAGCCGTAACGCTTAGGGCAATAGGATGATTGATTAAAACATGCGGGTTTAATGAGTCATAAAAAAACGGCAATGTGACAATGACGCCGAACAAAACCCAAATGCTTGTAAATGCCGACGATAATTCGGCGGGGAAATAAACGGCAATGGGTTTATATAAAAACGGCCTTGCCAACATCAACAACGTGATGATACATCCGATAAGTAACATAAATGGTGTCATATTTCCCCCTTTTTTTATGACAATTTAAAATAGGCTTTTGTGAAAGGTTTCATTTTAATACACTGTTACGATGCCGTATTGTCTTTAATCCAGCGCAAATAATCGGCGCTGCCGCTTGTGATGGGCGTTTCAATAATTTCAGGCAAATCATAAGTGTGAACCGACGCAATAAAATCTTGGCATTTGTGCGACAATTTGGCGGTTGTTTTTATGTTGAGTTCATATTCGGATTCTTCATACATTTTATCGTTCCACGTGTAAATGCTGGTCACACCTTGAATATGTACGCAAGCGCCCAGTTTGTGCTTGACAATATCGGCCGCCAATTTTTTGGCTGCCTTTTCGGTGTCGATGGTTGTGGTGATTAAAACATATTCCATGTGTTATAGCCCCCTTGCTTTTATGAAATAAACACGATATAAACCCAATATAAAATAAATAGCGGAGAATAACAAGATGCATTTCATGCGTGTTCAAGAAAAATATTATAATTTATTAAAATCTGGTAAAAAGACTGTTGAACTGCGTTTAAATGATGACAAACGCCGTCAAATAAAGGTAGGCGACAAAATCGAATTTACAAACGGGTCGGATAAAAATGACCATTTTATGGGCGAAGTGGTTGCCTTACACACTGCGCCCGATTTTGAAACGCTTTGCACCAACTATATAACCCCGCAGCAGGGCGGCTTTGATACGAAAGAAGAATTGCTCAGTGTTTTGGAAGAATTTTATACGCCGGCGGCTCAAAAAAAATACGGCGTTGTCGGTATTGAAATAAAAGTACTAGATGCCTGTTGTCCAAAGGGTATGTAAAAAACTTGGGGCCTTGCTTATATAACGACGGTTTTACCGGAAAAGGCCTGCTGCCGTAAAGGTGTAGGGGAAAAACTGATGTGCCGCCGGTTTTTGCAGGGATAATCCGTTGCCATAAAAGCGCTTGGGGCTTGCTCATTTTTTAAGCCCTTGAGAACGAAAAGCCATTCGTTTAAACGCTGCGTCTTATTTATTTTTAAACCGTTGTGCTTTTTTGAAAAATTGCAACAAGCGGTCGGCCACTTCCGCATTAATGGTACCCGCCGGATAGGCATCTTTTTTATCGGTCGTGCCGGCTTTTTTGCCGGTTAAAATTTCCATGCCTTCATCAACGGTTTTGACCGCATAAATATTGAATTTTTTGTTTTTGACCGCTTCGACAATTTCGGCCGGCAACATCAGGTTTTGAACATTGCTTTGCGGAATAATGACGCCTTGTTCGCCCGTTAACCCTTGCCCTTTGCACACTTCAAAATACCCTTCGATTTTTTCGTTTACCCCGCCGATGGCTTGGATTTGACCCAGCTGGTTCACCGACCCCGTCGCCGCAATGGCTTGGTTCAACGGTATCCCCGAAATGGCGGACAATAAACAATACAGTTCAACACTGGAAGCCGAATCGCCGTCCAATTCGGCGTAAGATTGTTCAAAGACAAGGCTGGCATCCAACGAAATCGGCATATTTTGCCCAAATCTGGACGCTAAAAACGATGATAAAATCATCACCCCTTTTGAATGCAACGGGCCGCCGAGTTCCGATTCGCGTTCAATATCGATAAATTCGCCGTCTCCTAATCGGATTTGGCACGTTACGCGGTTCGGGCGTCCGAACGAAAAAGTACCCGAATCATGTACGACCAGGGCATTTAATTGCCCGACTTTAAAGCCTTTTGTTTCGATATTAATAATGCCGCGTGCAATCAAATCCATCATTTCATGGTGCGATTGTCCCAAACGGTTTTTGCGCGCTTTTAAGGCATCGTCAATATGCAAAGCTTGAATGGTTTTTGAACCGGCTTTATCGGCCAAGTAAGACGATTCGCGCATAATGTCGTTTAACCGCGCCAAATGGGTGCTCAGGTGGTTTTTATCGCCCGATAGATGGGCGGCATGTTCAATCAGCCGTTTAATGGCGCCCAAAGAAACCGGTTTTAAATTTTCGCATTTGACCATATTTTGCATCAAAGCGGCGTATTGTTTTTCGGCGTCTTTCGTGCGATCCATGCGCTCGGAAAATTGAGCCAAAATTTTAAACAGTTCAACAAATTCGTCATCGTTTTGAGCCAACGTGTAATACAAATGCGTTTCGCCGATTAAAATCAATTTGACGTTCAGCGGTATCGCATCGGGGTCTAATGACACCACATCAAAAACCGAATTGTCGTCCGAAGCCGATTCGATTTTGACCTCTTTGTTGAGCAAACTGCGCTTTAAAGCATTCCATGCATAAGGGTTGGTCAGCAATTCATGGATTTCAATGATTAAGAAACCGCCGTTGGCTTGGTGCAAAGCGCCGGGTCGAATCATCGAAAAGTCGGACATCACGGTGCCTGCTTGTTGCACACGTTCGATTTTGCCGATTAGATTGGTAAGTGTCGGGTGAGTCAAATGAACGACGGGCGCGCCGCCGCTGGGTTTATTCGTAATCAATAAATTGACGGCATATTTGTCCCACAAATCCGCAGCCGTATCCGACGTCGATTCCGAATCGGCGAACAAATGCACGTTTTCCAAAATGTCATTGCCCATCGCCCGCAAATAAGCGACGATTTTCGGATTGTCGGCAAATGTTTTTTCAACGGGGCCGATAACGCCCTTTATGACTTTTGTGGCTGTGCGCATTTGTAAATTGCACATTTGGCGTTGTTGGTTTTCTTCCCACTTGGGTGTGTCTTTGACTGCAGATTCCAACCGTTTTTGCGCCTTGGTCATTTGTTCCAAAACAATTTTGCGTGTGGCTTTGGGCAGTTTGTTAAACCCTTCCGGTTCCAAAATTTTGCCGTCCATTTTCGGCGCGACAATTACGCCCGCGGGCGTTTTGACAAGTGCGACGTTTTTTTCGGTAATGAGTTTTTCCAGCGTTTCAAAATAGCTGTCTTTTTCATCCTTATATTGTTGCTCAATGCGCGCGGCGGCATTTTTGTACGATTCGTCCGAAAACGCAATCGGCAATGCGATTTTAAGTTCATCGACCATCCGTTTAATCGTTTTGGCAAACACTTTGCCGGCAAACGCCGGAAATTGCAGCGCAATCGGCTTATGCGGCGTTTCGAAATTGTGAATGTAACACCAATCCGACGGCGCTTTGCATGTGGCGGCATATTTTTTAACAGCCTCTAACGACAACGTTGTCCGCCCGACGCCTTTTGGCCCTGCGCAAAAGATATTATAGCCCGGTGCCGTCATATGAATACCGAAATCTAAAGCCTCTAATGCCTTATCTTGTCCGATAATGTCAACACGTTTGGGCAGGTTTTGCAAATCTTTTTGAGCCAAGGTGCTGGGTCTGGATAATTCCGTGTGTTTTAAGGCATATGTCATTTGAAAAAATCCCTATCTTTGTAAAGTGCGGCGCCATGCCGATATAATTTCCCCTTTATACCTTGTTTTTGTGCAAAAAAAAAGAGGTTTGTCAAAAAAAAGCCCCCAGCGGCAAAAAAAGTTGTTTTTTTGTGGCATTTTTGTTAGATTTAAAGTAAACTTTTTTAAAAGATTTTTAAAGGCAATAACTTTAACCGCTTAAGGTTTGCCGCCCCTTTTAAAGTTTCGCCCCCAAAAAAGCCGGATGGTTTAAGGGTTTTTAAAAGGAAAGCCGACCCTTTAAGCTAACGAAAAAGGAAGACAACATGATTAAATTAAACATTGAACGCGCTGCTTTGTTGAAAGCCCTGTCCCACGTGCAAAGCGTTGTTGAACGCCGCCAAACAATCCCTATTTTGTCAAATGTATTGATTGAAACAAGCGGCGATACCGTGCGTTTTAAGGCCACCGACAACGAAATCGAAATTGCCGAATCCGTCCCGGCCGCCGTTGAAGTGCAAGGCGCCATTACGGTACCCGCGCACAAATTGTACGATATCGTCAAAAAATTGGCTGACGGGTCGCAAGTGGCAATGGCCTTTAATCCCGAAACAAGCCAATTGGGCATCCAATCGGGCCGTTCGAAATTTGCGTTGGCCAGTTTGCCCGCCGACGGGTTCCCGTCCATGGCAAAAGAAAACATGCCGTTTCATTTTGAAATGAATGCCGTGGACATTGTCGATTTGATTTCCAAAACAAGTTTTGCCGTGTCAATGGAAGAAACGCGTTATAATTTAAACGGTATTTATTTCCATGAAAAACATGGCGAAAAGGGCGGGTTAAGCGCCGTTGCAACCGATGGGCACCGATTGGCTTGTGCAACAGTGGCTTTGCCGAGCGGGGCCGAAGGCATCCCGGGCGTTATTATTCCGCGCAAAACGATTGGCGAATTATCGAAATTGGCTGCGGAAGTTGAAGGCAAAATTGAAGTCGAATTGTCCGCCAACCAAATCCGTTTTAAAATTGCGGATGTTGAATTGTCTTCGCGTTTGATTGATGGCACGTATCCCGAATATGAAAAAGTCATTCCGCAAAACAACGAAAAAGTTTTGGAAGCTGATGCCGCCGTCTTATCCGACGTGATTGAACGCGTGGCCGTTGTGTCCGAAAAATCGCGCGGCATTAAATTGGCGTTAAGCGAAAACTTGTTGCAAGTCTTTGCAGCCTCTGTTGATGAAGGGTCCGCCGAAGATGAAATGGACGCCGTTTACACGGCCGAAGCGGTCGAAATCGGCTTTAACTATCGTTACTTGTTGGATATTTTGGCTCAAGTTAAAGGCGGCACCGTTCAAATGAAACTGATGGACGGGTTGTCTCCGGTTATTTTGACTGACGCCAAAGATGACACGGCATTGTACGTTTTGATGCCGATGCGTGTCTAAACGGGCGCTTGTCCGAAAAAATAAAGGGCGGCGCAGGTTTAGCCGCCCGTTTTTAAAGAAATAACCCCGCACAACGATGTGCGGCGCCGTGTGGTAAAAAAGGCAAAAATTGTCAGGCGGTTCCTGGCGCCGAAAAAGGTAAGAAAGATAAAAAATGCAAGGCATGAAAAAGACGGGTATTTTGCAATTGCGTTTGACCGATTTCAGGTCATACGACACACTTAACCTGACACTTGATGCCGGATTGCAACCCGTTGTTTTAACCGGCCATAACGGTGCGGGCAAAACGAATATTTTGGAGGCCATCTCTTTCCTTTCCCCCGGGCGCGGGTTGCGCAGCGCCCGCTTGTGCGATGTTGCCAAGCGCGAAGATGCCGATTTGTATGCTTTTGCATCGGGCGGCGAAAATGATGACGGTTTGGATGATGAAGGCGTGGCGGTTCCGATGCGTTTGACGGGCGGCAGAGCGCCCAATTCGACTATTGTAAAATTGCCCGTCCGGTGGAGCGT
>ULOI01009057.1_pt1 | contig 18086 bp, 15 predicted proteins | sample 1952231 | NCBI WGS metagenome assembly ULOI01 (sample SAMEA4835593, study PRJEB28245) | human gut metagenome | biome: gut microbiome; material: fecal sample | place: Denmark | collected 2008
GTGTGCTACGATTACACCGAACGCTGCGCGTATGACAGAATACAACCTTAAAGAGATGTGGAAGAGCCCTAACGGAACTATAAGAGCCATTCTTGACGGAACCGTATTCCGTGCACCGATTATCGTAAAAGGTATCGAGCCGCTTGTAAAGAACTGGCATAAGCCTATTACAATAGCAAGACATGCATATGGCGACGTATATAAGAATGTCGAGATTAAGGTCCCGGGTGCCGGAAAGGCCGAGCTTGTATTTACCGGCGCAGACGGAGAAGTTATCAAAGAAACTATCCATGAGTTCAAGACACCGGGAATTATCCAGGGAATCCATAATGTGGACAAGTCGATTGAAAGCTTTGCCAGAAGCTGCTTCAATTACGCACTCGATAAGAAAGAAGATTTGTGGTTTGCCACCAAGGATACAATTTCCAAGAAATACGATCATAATTTCAAGGATATTTTCCAGGAAATTTATGATAATGAATATGAAGAGAAATTTAAGGCAGCAGGAATTGAATATTTCTATACACTGATTGATGATGCGGTTGCAAGAGTAATGAAGTCCGAAGGCGGATACATCTGGGCCTGCAAGAATTATGACGGTGATGTTATGAGTGATATGGTTGCTACGGCATTCGGATCGCTTGCGATGATGACATCTGTTCTTGTATCGCCAAGCGGTGTGTACGAGTATGAAGCTGCCCACGGAACGGTACAGAGACATTATTACAAACATCTCAAAGGCGAAGAGACATCTACCAACTCTGTGGCAACGATTTTTGCCTGGAGCGGAGCTCTCAGAAAGAGAGGCGAGCTTGACGGCAATAAGGAATTGCAGATTTTCGCCGATAAGCTTGAAAAAGCATGTATAGATACGATTGAAAGCGGGGAGATGACTAAAGACCTCGCACTTATAACTTCAATTGATAATCCGAAAGTCCTTAACAGTTTTGATTTTATCAAGGCAATAAGAACGAGACTTGAAGCATCACTTTAAGATAAAAATATAAGCGACGAGCAGTGCAGGACACTGCTCGCTGTTATTTTAACGGCGGCAGGCCGGCATGGAGCAATTTTATCGGGATTAGACGCAAAGGCAGAAACAAGGGAGTAATTTCCGGAACCGCCGCACTGATTAAAAAGTGCGGCTTAAGTCTTATTGTCTTTGAATTGCTGTACAAATTGGCCGCTTTTGCTATAGGATATCCTCTTTATCTGGCGGGATGGGATTTTACACTCAGGAAGGCCGGATTTAAGTATCTTACCAATAATTATTTTTTCACTTATCTTAAAAGTCCGTTCACGATAATCTTTTTCGTGCTCATTATTCTGATTTTTGCTTTTTATGTTACTTATGAAGTGGCATGCCTTTCGGTGTGCTTTGATGCCGGTTACCATAATAATCCGATAACCATTGCCCAGATTTTCAAGGCAGGTGCGAAACTGGTCCGTAAAACGATGAAAAAGAAACGCATAGTAACTTTTTTGCATGTACTGATTGTATCATTAATGATGAATATTACACTGATAGGCTTTCTTGCATCGGGAATTACGCTTTCGGACGCGGCTGTGCGCACGATTAAGAGCCATGCATATATTTTTATTCCGATAGGACTGGCGGTGCTTGCTTTGTTTGTATATTGTATTATTCATATGTTTTCCATCAATTACATGGCATATGACGGTGGAGATATATCGGACAGCAAACGTAAGAGCAGGCAGATGGTAAGAGTGAGGGGACTAAGGTCATTCGGACTTGTGTTTGGCTGGAACGTCGCATTGTTAGCGGTAATTTATATAGTTTATTTTATAATGATTATTCTCATAAGTCTCGGTGTCACGATACTTGACAAGGCTAATCTCGGTATGGCGTTATTCCTTACGGTGTTCAGGGTTGTACTTTTCGTGACCAAGGTTCTTCTCACAATTACATCACTTCCGGTTTCGTATTGCCTGATAACGAGTATGTTTTACAGATACAGATGCGATGAAGGGGACGAATTCAATATGGGAATAGTTACGGAGAGCCTGATTGGAAGTAAGGGAAATTCACACCGCATGAGGCAGTTCGTGATATCGGCGGCAGTTATCGTAATATCGTTGGTAATGAATATCATGTATATGGTGAGTGCATTTGACAGCAATCCTTTCTCTAACGTGGAATTCTTTGACCAGACACTTATAATGGCGCACCGCGGAAGTTCATATAATGCACCTGAGAATACCATGCTTGCATTTGAGAAAGCAGTGGAAGCTACGGCCGATTATATTGAACTTGATGTCCATGAGACGAAGGACGGACAGATTGTGGTCATGCATGATGACAGCCTTAAGAGAACGGCCGGAGTGAATAAGAAAGTCTGGAATATGAATTATGAGGATATAGCAAAACTGGATGCCGGAAGCTGGTTTGGCAGCAACGAAGAATTTAAGGAATGCCGCATACCGCTTTTGTCTGATGTAATGAAATATACCAAGGGAAAAATACGGCTTAACATAGAGATAAAACTTACGGACAACGAGCCTGATCTTGTGAAAATGGTTGCAGCACTCATAGAACAATATGATTATATTGACGAATGCGTTGTCACATCCATGAATTACGAAGCACTTAAGGGTATAAAACAGATTAATCCGAAGATACAGACCGGGTATGTGCTTAATGTGGCGTACGGTAATTTTTATAATCTGCCGTATGTTGACGCTTTCAGTATTAATTCGGGATTTGTCAATAAGAATATGATCGATGCCATCCATAACAGAGGCAAGGAGATATATGTCTGGACGGTTAATGGTGAAAACAGGGCCAAGGAACTTACCGTAATGGGTGTTGACGGACTGATAACGGATAATCCCGTTATGGCAAGGGAAGTTGTTTACTCCAAATATTCCAATACATTGATATATAATGTGCTGAGTTATGTTTTTAAAGGATAGGGGTAACTCATTTTGACTTTTTTACCAAAATATTATATAATATGAATTGATGGCCGCAGGCCTGTTTGACAGATAAAATCATATGAAAAGAGGTATGTTAATGGATAATAAGAAAATAGTTGTTGCACTCGGACGTAATGCATTCGGTGAGACATTTCCGGAGCAGAAGGCTAATGTTGCCAAAGCGGCAAGAGCGATAGCCGATCTTGTTGAGGCTAAGTATAATATAGTTATTACACACAGTAACGGTCCGCAGGTAGGAATGATACAGACTGCAATGACCGAATTTGCCAGACTTGATTCAAGATATACTGTTGCGCCTATGTCACTTTGCGGAGCAATGAGTCAGGGATATATCGGTTTTGACCTTCAGAATGCGATAAGAACAGAGCTTCTCAACAGAGGAATATATAAGACGGTATCTACTATTATAACACAGGTCAAGGTGGATCCTTTTGACAGGGCATTCTCTAATCCTACCAAGGTTATCGGAAGATATATGACAGAGGAAGAGGCGAAGGCTGAGGAAGCCAAAGGCAATTATGTTGTAAAAGAAGATAAAGGATACCGCAGGATAATCGCAGCTCCTAAGCCTCAGGATATATATGAAATCGATGCGGTAAGAACACTTCTGGATGCCGGACAGATTGTAATAGCTGCCGGAGGCGGCGGAATACCGGTACTTGAACAGAGAACTGTCCTTAAGGGAGCAAGCGCCATAATTGAGAAAGATTATGTTGCGGCAAGACTTGCGGAACTTATTGATGCAGATACACTTCTTTTCCTTACGGCAGCTGACAAGCTTGTCATTAATGAAGGAACGGATAAGGAACAGAGTTTTGACACGATCAAGGCCTCTGAGCTTAAGGAATATGTGAATGAAGATAATATGGGAGCCATTACGACACTGCCTAAGGTATCGGCAGCGGTAGAGTTTGTTCTCGCAGGCAATGAGCGTAAAGCGGTAATTGCCAACCTTGAGAGTGCTAAGGATGCGCTTGCGGGCAAATGCGGAACTACGATTTTATAGACGTCGGAAAGGATGATAACAATGACAAAAGTAACAATAATCTCGGGATTTCTCGGAGCAGGTAAGACTACATTTATTAAGAAACTTCTCGAGGAAGTTTATAAGGGACAGAAGGTTGTTCTTATCGAGAACGAGTTCGGTGAAATAGGAATTGACGGCGGCTTCCTTAAGGATGCCGGAGTACAGATTAACGAGATGAATTCAGGATGCATATGCTGTTCACTCGTAGGAGATTTCGGAAGGGCTCTTAAGCAGGTTGCGGCTGATTATAAGCCGGATATGATTATAATAGAGCCATCCGGAGTAGGAAAGCTTTCGGATGTAATTGCCGCTGTTGAGAATGTGGCTGAAGAAGCAGAACTTACACTTGAGAATTTCATAACTGTAGCTGACGGAACCAAGTGCAAGATGTATATCAAGAATTTCGGTGAGTTTTATAATAACCAGATTGAGAGTGCATCCACAATAGTTCTCAGCAGAACACAGAATATGACAGAAGATAAGCTTGAAGCTGCTGTAGCACTTATCAGGGAGCATAATGATAAGGCTGCAATAATCACAACACCTTGGGATGATCTTACAGGCAAGCAGATTGAAGATGCCATGAAGAAAACATCTCTTGTTGACGAGATGCTTAAGGAAATGGATGTATGTCCGGTTTGCGGACATCATCATGATGACGAAGATGAGCATGAACATCATCATGACCATGACGGAGAATGTTGCTGCGGACATGATCATGAACATGAACATCATCATGACCATGATGAAGACGAACATGAACATGAACATCACCACCATGACCATGATGAGGAAGAACATGAGCATCATCATCATGACGGAGAATGCTGCTGCGGACATGATCATGATCATGAGCATGGACATCATCATCACCATCATGCGGATGACGTATTTAACAGCTGGGGTACAGAGACACCTCATAAATACGACAGAGACAGTATAGAGTCTATTCTTAAGAGACTTGTAGAGACGGACGAGTTCGGAGTTATCTTAAGAGCTAAAGGAATGGTTCCGGATAAAGAAGGCAGATGGATTTATTTCGATGCTGTTCCGGGTGAATATGAACTCAGGGACGGTTCGCCGGAATATACCGGAAAGCTTTGCGTAATAGGTACCAATGTTGATCCGGATAAGATGGAAGAATTGTTTGGACTTAAATAATAATTATATGCCGGAGGCATTTTTCTCCGGCATATTTCATAAATAAGAATTGTTAGGAGCAATTACTATGCAGATACCTGTTTTTATAATTAACGGTTTTCTTGAAAGCGGCAAGACAACTTTTATCAAAGAGACACTTGCCAGCGAAGATTTTAATGATGGTTCAAGAAGTCTTGTGATCGCATGTGAAGACGGCGAAGAAGAATACAATGAAAAAGAAATGACGGCCCTTAATGTTACGGTTGAGATGGTTGAAGATGCGGAGGAACTCACAAAGGATTTCTTTGTGGAAGCAAGCAACCGCTGTAAGGCGGAACGTGTTTTCGTAGAATTTAACGGAATGTGGAAACTGGATGATTTTATTGATTCGCTTCCGAATTTCATGGAAGTTGTACAGATAATCACCCTGGTAAATGCAGAGACCTATGATATGTACCTCTCCAATATGAGACAGGTCATGATGGATCAGTATAAATTAACCGAGATGGTTATTTTTAACAGATGTACCAAGGATTCTGACAGGGCGGCATACAGAAGAAGCGTAAAAGCCGTAAATACCAGAGCTCAGGTTTATTTTGAGTCATCCGACGGAAGCTCGAACGAAGTTAACGAGATACTTCCTTTTGATATATCAAAGGACGAGATAGAGATTGCGGATGAAGATTTCGGATTATGGTATATGGATGCGATGGATAATCCTGATAAATACGATAACAAGATAATCAAAACCAAGGCTGTTGTATATAAGCCTAAGCAATATGCGAAAAAAGGCATGTTTGCTCCGGGACGTTTTGCAATGACATGTTGTGTTGAGGATGTCAGGTTTATAGGATTCAGATGCGTATGCGATGATGTAACGGGCAAACAGCTGGAAGGATATCGCGACAGGGATTTTATAATGCTTACAGCGAGAGCTAAATCAGAGTTTTGTAAGGAATACAAGGGACAGGGTATTGTATTATATGCAATGGATATAGAGAGTGCATCCAAACCGGAAGATGACCTTGTATATTTTAACTAAGACAAACAGGAGGTTGAAAATGAGAATAAAGCGCAGCATACCGGTATCGGCTTTGTGCATTTTGCTTGCACTGTCTCTCACATCATGTATATCCGTAAGAAAGGTTTCTGATGAAGAGATAAGAGCCGGTTTCGATGAACTGTGTGATGATATTTTTAAGCAGATGCTTGAAGATAACAGTTTCAATGCACATTTTGTGGTATCGGACCCGTCTGAATACGGCGTGACATTTAATGCAGATGATTATACTCTTGGAGGAGTGCTTATTGACGAAGATGAAGATGACGATGTTGACAGGTATCTTGATAAGCTTCATAAAATAACGCGCAAATCTCTTACGGATGAGCAAAAGACTGCTTATGACAGCATAGAATTTTACCTTGTTACGCAGAAGAACTATGAAGGACTTGAGATGTATTATAATTATTTTGGGCCTACATCAGGAATAACATCCAATCTTTCAAGTAACTTTATAGAGTATGTGTTCTATGATCAGGATGATGTGGATCATTATCTTGAATATCTTAAGGATTGCGAAAGGTATATCGATGAGGCTGTCGATGTCCTTTATAAGCAGTCGGAAAAAGGGTATTTTATGCCCGGGTATGTGGCGGATGAAGTTATAGAGCAATGTGATAAGATACTTAACGCAGATACGGAAGCGCTTGTTGTTACATTTGAAGATAAAATAGACGGACTTGGACTTGATGACAAGGTTAAGGACGAATATATTGAAACTAATAAGCAGTATGTGGATAAATATTATCTGCCTTCATATGAGAAAGTAAAAAATGCCGTCAGCGAGCTTAAAACAACGGGAACCAACGATGGCGGTCTCTGTGGTTTCGGCGATGATGGAAAGGCTCTTTATAAAGCGATATTGCGGGATAAAACAAGTTCAGACATGACACCGGAAGAAATTATAGAGCTTCTGGAAGATGAGATGAACGAATGTGTTAAATCGCTTACGGCCGTGATTGCCATGGATTACAATGCATATGAAGAATTTATGGATTACAAAGCCGGATTTGACACACCTGATGATGTATTAAAGTATATTATTAAGGAGATGGAAAGTGATTTCCCTGCACCGGCAACAACAAATTATAACATAGAATATCAGAATAAAGCCTGCGAGGTCGAAGGAACACTGGCATATTATGTGTCATCGCGTATTGATGACATAAGTATTAACAATATCAAGGTCAACGGATCCGAGGTGGAGAGCGGTTCGCTTATGATGTATGAAACGCTTGCACATGAAGGATATCCGGGACATTTGTATGAGTTTACGAATTTCTACAATAACGATAGTGTATGCAATGCCCGTAAAGCACTTGATTTTACAGGTGCCACTGAAGGATGGGCCAAATATGTCGAGAACTGCGTTGATGAGTATCTTGATATGAGCCGCAATGTCCGGGAACTTAACAGGGTAAATAACCTGATAAGCTATATCTGCTCATCGAGAGTCGATATAGGAGTCAACTACGAGGGATGGACCATTGATGATGTTTACAGTTATCTGGCACAATATTATGAGATAAACAGGGAAACGGCAACCGAGATGTTTTATTCGGCGGTCGGAGACCCGGGAGTGCTTCTGCCGTACACGGTAGGCAACATTCTTATGCAGGATTTACGTGATAAGGCAGAAAAGGAACTTGGCAGCGGTTTCGAGGCACTTGAATTCCATAAATGGATACTTGACACAGGCATCACTGCATTTCCGGTATATGAAGACAGACTTGAGGAATGGTTAGCACAGAAGTAACATTTTGCTGATGTTAAGCCTGCCGCATCCCTGGGTATAGTAATCAAGCCCGGCGTCATCGGCACTTTTGCACAGAAGTTTCTTAAAATCATCATTTGATAAAGCTTTATTATAAGATAATACAAGAGCGGCGGCTCCTGACACAATCGGTGTGGACATGGAGGTGCCGCTTTTTGATATATAATTTCCGTATCCGTTATAACAGCTTATAATATTACTGCCGGGTGCTATAATATCCGGCTTGGGAACATCGCACATGGTAGGGCCTTTACTGGAATATGTGTGATGGCGTATTCCTTTTGAATCTGTATGAGTCATGACATCATCGGTTCCGACCGTTATTACCTTGCGGCTGGTTCCGGGAATTGTGATGGTATGGTATGCCGGACCGTTGTTCCCGGCCGATGTAATTACAGTAAGGCCGTCATCCCACAGATCTTCAACCACATCAATAAGCCTGCTGTATTCGCTCTGACATGATGACGATTCTGTTCCGACAGAAATATTAACAATTCGTATGCTGTATTTTTCACGGTTGGATTTGATCCACTCAAGAGCTTTTATCATTGTGGCAGAATCACCGCCTCCTTTGTAATCAAGTACTTTAAGAGATATAATCCCGGCTCCCGGAGCGACACCCCGGTAAAGTCCGTCCGACGCGGCACCGCTTGATGAGATAATGCCTGCGACATGGGTTCCGTGAGAATTGTCATCATACGGTTTGCTCCGCATATTCACAAAATCCACGAATTTAACAATATTGCCGGAAAGGTCCCTGTGCCTGTAAATTCCTGTATCAAGTATAGCAATGTTCACGCCGCGCCCGGTTATTCCGCTGCGGTGGATTGCATCGAGATTGAGTTTTTTTCTTATTCGGTTCATAAAGGTTACACCGCGGCATATAATATCTATAATTTAATGTATGTGGAGTGGTGGAAAAAGTGAAAAATACCCCCTAAAAGAGGGTATAAGATTTGATGAAAATGTAGTAAAGTTATAGCGTAAAGATATAGAAAAGTTTTAAACGGAGGAATAAGAGATGAAGCTGATTGGTAAGATTAAGAATATGTCAAGAAGAACCGGAGCGGTTTTTATGGCAGTTGCTATGTTACTTGCGGGATTAGCAGTGGGAATGGGAATTTTTACAAATGCGGCATATGCTGAAGATGAGAATGTACAGATTGTACTCAGGAGACTTATCGGAAGCGCGAAGCCGTATGCGGTAACGGCGGAAGATGTATACGTATCCAATGATTATCAGGCCAACTTTGCGGCCAACCTCTTTCACCCATCAGAGCATTGGGTAGGAAGTGATCTTTCAAGCAATCCGGGTACGTTTTAATTTAAGGATATGACACCGGGAACACTTAAACTTAAGAATGATAAGTCGGCTAATAATATTGTAGTCGGAGTTCCGTATACGATTAACGGAAATCTGGTAACACTTAACAGCCCTGAGAAGAATATTTATATTGCCAATAATAAGAATGTAAATATTTATTTCGAAGAGAACTTCCTTGATGTGACAGCAGCTATTTCTTATGCAAGAAATACATTTGCCCAGTTTGCAACATACCAGAATACAAAGGGTGTTATAGCTGATTATTCTGATATGAACAGAAGTGTTATAGATGTAAATGGTTGTACGGATCAGATTTGTGTGGTTAATATTACAGCAGCAGAGCTTAACAGTATCCAGAATGGCGGACTTAAAATTTATAAGCCGAAGGATAAGATTGTAGTAATTAATGTTAAGGATATCGCAGATGATGAGATTTCAATAAGAGAGTATGCAATTAAAGAAGGCAACAATAATTTCGTGACATCATCTGCTAACAATTCAGCGACAATATCAGATACAATTATCTGGAACTTTGCTGATTACGATGGAACAGTAAATATGAACGGTGTGTGTGGAATATTAGTGGCACCGGATGCCAGCGTTGATCTTTATGTAACAAGCTCAGGAAGAGTAATTGCAGACAGATTTGAAAATATAAGCGGTGAGATGCATTTTGTATCGGCAGATATTCCTGTTGAGACTGAGCCGGACACCTATCCGACAGAAGCAGAGATACCGACACCAGAGACAACAGCACCAGAGACACCGACAACAGAGACGACAGCACCAGAGACAACAGCACCGGAGACAACAACAGCACCAGAGACAACAACAGTACCAGAGACAACAACAGCACCGGAGACAACGACAGTGCCTGAGACAACGACAGCACCAGAGACAACAACAGTACCTGTAATTGATGAAACAACAGCTCCGGTTATGGAAACAACAGAAGTTGAGACAACAACCAGATCGGGCGAGGTTGAAGGCGATGATGAGACGACAGCCGAAGAGGAGACAACACTTGCAAGACGCAGAAGACCGGAAGTTGAAGCTGATACAGGTGATAAGTCCAATCTTCGTGTACTTGAGGTGATTTTCGCAGCATCAGGTATATGCTTCGCAGGCCTTGGTATCTATGGACTTACAAGAAAGAGATAATATTCTGAATCCTACGTTTAAATGATATTGGAAAAGGACCGCATTGCGGTTCTTTTCTTGCATTTTGCAGAAGTTTGTTATACAATTAAATCTAATCGTAAATCGATGAAAGGAGTAACTATAATGGGAAATGAAAGAATAATCGCTCCGGGTGAAATATACAGACATTTTAAGAACAGACTTTACCAGATAATAGCCATAGCATACCACTCAGAAACAGGTGAAAAATATGTGGTTTATCAGGCTATGTATGATGATTTTAAAATATACATAAGACCGTATGATATGTTTATAAGTAAAGTGGACAAGGATAAATATCCTCTTGCCACGGCCGTATACAGATTTGAGAAGGTGGATAGGGAAGAACTGACAGGCCTCAGATCCGTCAATGATGTACCGGGAAAGCAGCCGGAAGAAGTACAGGCAAACAATAATGATGACGGGGATAAAGTCAATCCATATCTTATGGGATTTTTTGATTGTGATACGAGTGCCTCACAGATAGAGTATCTCAATTCAATCAGGGGAAAAATCGATGACAGGCTTATTAATGACATAGCCGTGTCGCTGGATCTGACTGTTGATGACGGAAATATAGACGACAGGATAGATTCTTTAATAAGGTGTCTTAAGATGAAGGCGAGATTTGAATGCGGAAGGTTAAGATAGAAGGAGAATTGGATATTGAGAGAATTCTGGGATTCATTTAAGAAAAATATAACTTTTGAGAAAATTATAGTCAGGCTTATAATGGCCTGGCTCTTAACAGCGATAGTATTTTTCCTGAAGAGCGGAGATACATTTAACAGTGCTGCATTTGCTGCAGATATTAACGTGCCGATGTATGCCTGCTTTATGCTACTCTTTTTTGCTTTTTTCTGTGGCCTTGGATATATGAAAGTATTTTCGTGGGCAGAAGTGTACGGACCAATGATTCTGGTTACATTATACGGGCTGGTTACCATAAGCAGCAATACCGATGTTACCTATCTTGTCGGAATTCTTGCGGTTCTTGCGGTCTCGATTACTTATGCCGCATCACACACAAGGACATTTGCTGAAATCAACGAGACAAAAATAGTTGTAATAATATATATTATTGCGGCTGTGTTCTATATGCTTATCGCGGGAACATTCACGGTGTTAAGATATGTAAATTACTCTGCGCCGGGATTTGATTTCGGCATATGGGTACAGATGTTCCATAATATGAAGACAACACTGGAGCCTGTCACGACTGTGGAACGCAATATGACATTATCGCATTTTGCGGTGCATTTTTCACCCATATATTATCTGTATCTGCCGTTTTATTTCTTCTTCCCGTATCCGGTAACACTTCAGGTACTTCAGGTAATCACTGTTGCAAGCGGAATTATACCGGTATATCTTCTGTGTAAGAAATTTGGCCTGAGCAAATCAGCCACGGCATGTTTTGGTATAATATTTGCACTTTTCCCAACGGTTGCGACAGGATGCTATTATGATCTTCATGAGAATTGTTTCCTTATACCTCTTATATTATGGCTGTTCTATGCTATTGAGAAAGATGATATCAAAGGAATAATTATTTTATCTTTGCTAACAATGCTTGTCAAGGAAGATGCGGCTGTTTATGTAGCATGCATAGGCTTATTTACGATATTCGGCAAAAGAAAATATATAAAAGGAACTGTAATGACCGTTTCGGCGGTTGTATATTTTCTTGTGGTCACAACGCTTATGCAAAAATACGGACTTGGTGTAATGACATACAGATACAGCAATTTTATGGTTGACGGTGCCGGAAGTCTTATGGATGTGATCAGAAATTTTGTGACCAATCCGGCATATGCTATAGCGGAATGTTTCGGAAGCGAGAAATATCCTTTCCTTCTGTATATGTTTGCACCGCTTGGAGCATTGCCTGTGGCAACCAAAAAAGTTTCACGGTTTATATTATTGCTTCCGATGTTGATAATTAATCTGGCAACCGATTACCAGTATCAGTATTCGATATTTTTCCAGTATGTATTTGGAGTTACTGCAATATTGTTTTATCTGGCAATATCAAATTATGCAGAACTTGGTGAGAAATCACGTAGATTCATGTGTTCGTTTGCGATATGCGCCGCATTTATCATAATGCCCGTTGCGTCGTTTTCCAAATCATGGTACATAAGCAGCTATTCGGACGGGAAAGAACAGATTGAGGTTCTGAATGATGCGATGAAGAGCATACCTTCCGGCGCATCGGTAGGAGCAACCACCTTCTTCGTGCCGCACCTGGCAAACAGGACCGAGCTTTATGAATATCCGTACAAATTTGATAAGTCGCCTCTTCCGGATTATCTCGTGATTGATTTGAGATTTTATAAAATAACGGAGAAGGATGAGGAGTACTTTAAAGAGAATAATTATATAGAGACAGAGCGCGTTAAAGGATTATATCTTATATTACATAGATATTAAATGTGACTTACAATAAATATAACAAGGAGTGTTTTATATGAGATGTCCATATTGTGGCGAAGAAAATACAAGAGTAATAGATTCAAGACCGGCAGATGATAACAGTTCAATCAGAAGAAGGCGGAGCTGTGATGAATGCGGTAAGAGATTTACGACATATGAGAAAGTTGAAATGGTGCCGCTTTTAGTTATCAAGAAAGATAACAAAAGAGAACTTTATGACAGAAATAAGATCCAGGAAGGAATAATCCGTTCATGTCACAAGAGACCTGTATCAATTAATACCATCTCGGAAATAGTTGATGAGATAGAAACAAAGATTTTTAACCTGGATGAAAAAGAAATTCCGACAAGCGTTATCGGAGAGATGGTAATGGACAAGCTCAAAGATATCGACGCGGTCGCATACGTCAGATTTGCCTCTGTTTACAGGGAATTTAAAGATATTAATACATTTATGGTTGAACTTAAGAAGTTCCTTCAGTAGACAACAGGGAGATTTGCATGTTTAAGAAATTATATCCAACAAAATACCTTGATTCATCATACAGCATCGACTACGAGCAGTTGTACCGCAGTGGAATCAGGGGACTGATATATGATATTGATAATACATTGGTGGAGCATGGCATGCCGGCAACAGAGCGCGCCATTAAATTGTTTGAACAGTTGAGAAGTATCGGATTTGACACATGTCTGATATCCAACAATAAAGAGCCGAGAGTAAAACCATTTGCGGATGCAGTCGGTTCAAAATACGTTTATGATGCCCACAAGCCGTCGAGGAAGAATTATATAAGAGCGATGGAACTTATGGGTACGGATACCGGCAATACATATTTTATAGGTGACCAGATTTTTACGGATGTGTACGGAGCCAATCGTGCCGGCATTCCGTCGATTCTTGTGAAACCGATACATCCGAAGGAAGAGATACAGATAGTATTGAAGAGGAAATTAGAAAAAATAGTGCTTTTCTGCTACAAAAGGAGAAAGAAATAATGAACGCAAAGACAGAATTATGCTGCCTTATAGGAAATCCGGTCGGACATTCGCTGTCACCGATGATTCATAACACTTTGGCGGAACGCATGGATATCAACATGGCTTACACCGCATTTAAGGTTGAAAGCGACAGACTTGACGATGCCATCCGCGGAGCTTATGCCCTTGGAATCCGTGGTCTTAATGTGACAGTGCCGCATAAATGTGATGTTATAAGGAGTCTTGTCGATATTGATGAACTTGCCGGACATATCGGAGCGGTAAATACACTTGTCAGGGCTGACGGCGGATATAAAGGATATAATACTGATATTATAGGACTTGGCAGGGAACTTGACGAAGAAAACATTATAATTAAAGATAATGATGTTATCATCCTCGGTGCCGGTGGAGCGTCAAAAGCGATTACATATCTGTGTGCATCAAAGGGCGCATCTCATATATGGCTGCTCAACAGAAGCGTATTAAAGGCGCAGGCGCTTGCGGACGAAGTTAATGCAAATTTTGGCAGCATTGTATCGGCACTTGCCCTTGATGAATATAATAAAATACCGAAGGGCAAATATCCTGTTATACAGACTACGAGTGTAGGGCTTTATCCTGATGTTGACAGAGCAGCAATTGAGGATGAAGAATTTTATGATTACGTCAGTGCGGGAGTTGATATTATTTTTAACCCGGCTGAGACTAAGTTTATGCAATATTGCAATGGACATAATGCACCGTCATATAACGGGCTTAAGATGCTATTGTATCAGGGAATAGCGGCATTTGAACTGTGGTACGGAGTAAGTATTGACAGGGAATTGTCCGGTGAAATACTAAATATGATGAAAAAGGAACTTGACAAATGAGCAATATTATTCTGATTGGTTTTATGGGATGCGGCAAATCAAGTATCGGAAGATTTATGGCCAGAAACGGCTACAGGCTTGTAGATACCGACAGCGTTATCGAAAAAGATGCCGGAAGGACTATTAAAGAAATATTTGCCGATGAGGGTGAAGAGTACTTCCGCAGAAAGGAAACAGATATCCTTATGGAACTTATACAGCGTGAGGAGGATAATCTTGTTGTTGCGGTTGGCGGAGGACTTCCGATGCATGCAAGAAACAGGGCATTGATACATAAACTCGGAGTGGTCGTATATCTGCGTGCGAAAGTCGATACACTTGCCTGGAGACTCAGAAATGATACGGTAAGACCGCTTCTGCAGACGGGAAACCCGCGTCAGAAAATAGCTGAACTTATGGAAAAGCGTTCATCCACATATGAGGGCACGGCGGATGTAATAATAGATACCGACGGCTGCTCGTATGAGAAAGTATACAGCAAGATTAAGGAGAAGATAAATTGAAAAAAATACTTGTAATAAACGGACCAAATCTTAATTTCTTAGGAATACGTGAGAAAAATATATATGGGGACAGGGATTATAATTACCTTGTGGGAATGATAGAGGAATATGCAAAGACAAAGGAAATAGAAGTTGAGTGTTTCCAGAGTAACCATGAAGGTGCCATAATCGATAAGATTCAGGAAGCATATTTTGATAATGTGGCCGGAATAGTGATAAATCCCGGAGCATACACGCATTACAGTTATGCGATAAGAGATGCGCTTGCTTCAGTTACGACTTTTCAAAAGATTGAGGTGCATATTTCGGATGTGAATTCGAGGGAAAAATTCAGACATGTATCGGTCACGGAGCCGGCATGTACCGCGCAGATAATCGGAAAAGGATTTGACGGATATCTTATGGCGATAGATATGATTTTGTCCGAATAATAAAAAAGGATTACGGGAAAGGACATAGAATAACTAGAATAGAGAGAAATTTTCACAGCTTTAGGATCAGAGGTTAATATGGATATCAGACAGATGCAGGAACATTGGGAAAGAGAACATTTCAGCCCGTATGCAGCATTCAGCGATTCCTCGATGGGACGAGATATACGGGAACCTGAATGCGATATCAGAACAATATATCAGCGTGATAAGGACCGGATTCTTCATTGCAAATCATTCAGAAGATTAAAGCATAAGACGCAGGTTTTTCTGTCTCCGGAAGGAGATCATTACAGAACAAGACTTACACATACTCTTGAGGTTGCCCAGATAGGAAGGACAATCGCAAGGGCTTTGCGCCTTAATGAAGACCTGACAGAGGCAATTGCATTGGGACATGATCTCGGACATACCCCGTTCGGGCATGCAGGCGAGCGCGTCCTTAACGAGATATGCCCATTTGGTTTCAGGCATTATGAACAGAGTATCCGTGTTGTGGAATTTCTCGAAAAGGATGGTAAGGGGCTTAACCTTACCAGGGAAGTACGCGATGGAATAGTTAATCATCGGACGAGCGGGCACCCGTCCACCATGGAGGGTAAGATAATCCGCGTATCAGATAAGATAGCATATATTAATCATGATATAGATGATGCAATCAGGGGAGGAATATTGTCGGAGGATGATCTTCCGGGAGAATTAACGGCGATACTTGGCAATTCCACCAAGGAAAGGCTCAATACATTAATTCATGATGTTATTAATGAAAGCATGGATAAGCCGGATATTCTCATGTCGGATGATGTGGGATATGCAATGACAAGCCTTAGACAGTTTATGTTTGACAGCGTATATACCAATCCGATGGCTAAGAGCGAAGAGGTTAAAGCACGTAAAATGCTCAAAGAAATGTATTGGTATTTCTGCGAGCACTTTGATGAAATTCCTGCAGCTTTCCGCACAATAGAAGAACAGCATAATGAATCAAAGGAGCGTGTGGTATGTGATTACATAGCAGGAATGAGTGATCAGTTTGCAATTAATATATTTAAGAAAATATTCATTCCTGTTTCATGGAAGAAATAGATGACAGAGGTAATTAGGAATTGTATCTTTCGGATGATTTAATAGAAGAAATCAGATCTCGTAATGATATTGTTGATGTAATTTCGTCATATGTCAAATTGCAGAAAAAAGGCAGTTCGTATTTTGGACTTTGTCCTTTCCATAATGAAAAGTCACCTTCTTTCTCTGTGTCAGCCGGTAAGCAGATGTTCTATTGCTTTGGCTGCGGTGAAGGAGGCAATGTGTTTTCTTTCCTTATGAAATATGACAGCCTTACATTCCCTGAAGCAGCTAAGGTGCTGGCCGACAGGGCAGGAATAGATGTTCCTGATATTGAGATAAGTGACGAGAAGCGTCATGAGGCAGATCTTAAGAATAATATATATGAAATTAATGCCAAGGCAGCAAGGTATTTTCATTACCTCCTCGGTACAAAGGATGGAGATGCGGCCAAAGCATATTTTGCAAAGAGAGAACTTGAGGATAAGACGGTAACATCCTTTGGACTTGGCTTTTCATCAATGCGCAAAGATGCATTGTACCAGTATCTCAAGAAAGAAGGCTGTAGTGACGATATTCTTAAGGAAACAGGACTTTTTGTATATGATGAGCGTGGCGTTCATGACAGGTTTCGCAACCGTGTGATGTTTCCGATATTGAATATCAATAATAAAGTGATTGGCTTCGGCGGACGTGTCATGGGCGATGGACAACCCAAATACCTGAATTCGCCCGAAACCGGTGTTTTTGACAAAGGCCGTAATCTGTATGGTCTTAATATTGCCAAGAACTCCCGCAAAAATAATATAATAATCTGTGAAGGGTATATGGATGTGATTTCCATGCACCAGGCGGGATTTACGCAGGCGGTGGCATCACTCGGAACTGCACTTACAACAGGTCAGGCGATGTTGATCAAACGTTATGTCAAGGATGTTCTGATTTGTTATGACAGTGACGGACCGGGTGTTAAGGCAGCTTTGCGTGCCATAGGAATTTTCAGGGATGCAGGCCTTAGAACCAGAGTTATTAATATGCAGCCGCATAAAGATGCGGATGAATTTATTAAAGCCAAAGGGCGTGAGGCATTTCAGGAGAGAATTGATAACGCAGAAAACAGTTTCCTTTTTGAAGTCAGGATGATGGAAAGAGATTATGACATCAACGACCCGGACGGTAAGACAGCATTTATGGGTGCTATAGCAAGAAGACTTACCGACTTTGAAGAAGAAATAGAGAGAAATAATTATCTTGAAGCAGTTGCAGCCAGATATTTTGTAAGTCCGGACAGTCTCAGAAAATTAGTAGCCAGGTCGGCAGCCGCCACAACGGC
>ULOI01010030.1_pt1 | contig 17972 bp, 10 predicted proteins | sample 1952231 | NCBI WGS metagenome assembly ULOI01 (sample SAMEA4835593, study PRJEB28245) | human gut metagenome | biome: gut microbiome; material: fecal sample | place: Denmark | collected 2008
CTGTAGGCATTAAAACCAACGCATCTTTCTTCTGCAGAATATGCTGGATAATTTCGGCCTGCAACGGGCGGAATTCGGAATAACCGAAAAACTTCTTAAGCAATTGCTGTAATTCTTTCATACAGGTTTCTTCTTTTTAGGTTCGTAAATATAGGGTGAAGCCGGAAAGCTCAGTTCTTTCTTTCCAGCTCCCGCAGATTCTCCATTTTCTTGCGTTGCATAAACTCGTAAATACCTTCGAGATGTTCGGTTACACGCTGATGACCGAATTCATAGACTTTCGTTACCAGTCCGTCTAGGAAGTCGCGGTCGTGCGATACGACAATCAGCGTTCCGTCAAAGTCGAGCAGTGCCTGTTTCAGGATATCTTTCGTCTTCATGTCCAAATGATTGGTCGGCTCATCGAGGATGAGTAAATTCACCGGTTCAAGCAAGAGCTTGATCATGGCCAGGCGGGTACGTTCGCCACCTGATAAAACCTTTACCTTTTTCGCTGAGTTCTCTCCTCCAAACATAAAGGCTCCTAACAAATCTTTGATCTTATTTCGGATATCTCCTTTGGCCACATCATCAATCGTCTGGAATACTGTCAGGTTTTCATCAAGCAGCGATGCCTGGTTTTGGGCAAAATAACCGATCATGACATTGTGTCCGATCGTCAGTTTCCCCTCGTGCTCGATTTCCTTCATGATACATTTGACCAAGGTTGATTTCCCTTCACCGTTGCGTCCTACAAAAGCAATCTTGTCACCCCGTTCGATAGTCAGGTTGACATGGCGGAACACGGTCTTGTCGCCGTAGCTTTTCGAGACATCTTCCAGAATGACTGGATATGAACCCGAACGTGGTGAAGGCGGAAACTTCAGCCGCAAAGCTGATGTATCTTCTTCGTCCACTTCCAACAGTTCCAGCTTTTCCAGCATCTTTACCCGGCTTTGTACTTGCAGGGTCTTGGAATAAGTCCCTTTAAACCGTTCGATGAATTCTTTCGTTTCGGCAATGAACTTCTGCTGCTCGTCGTAGGCCTTCTGTTGTTGCTCGCGGCGTTCTTTCCTGAGTTGCAGGTATTGAGAATAATTTACCTTATAATCGTAGATGCGACCCATCGTCACTTCGATGGTTCGGGTCGTAATATGATCGACGAAGGCACGGTCGTGACTGATGACAACCACCGCTTGTCCGCTTTCAATCAAGAAGTCTTCCAGCCATTGGATCGATTCAATATCCAGATGATTGGTCGGCTCGTCGAGCAACAAGACATCCGGCTTTTGCAGCAACAGCTTGGCCAGTTCGATACGCATTCGCCATCCGCCGCTGAATTCGCTGGTCTGGCGGTTAAAGTCTTCCCGCTCAAACCCCAAACCCAACAAGGTCTTTTCGATATCGGCATCATAATTAATTTCCTCAATCGAATAGAACTTCTCGCTCAAAGCCGAAACCCTTTCGATGAGCTGCATATATTCGTCCGATTCATAGTCAGTGCGGGTTTCGAGTTGCTGGTTGATGGCGTTGATTTCAGCTTCCATCTCGTGCAAGTGGGCAAATGCCTGGGCCGTCTCTTCAAAGACGGTGCGTCCGTCTTCCGTCATCAGGTGTTGGGGCAGATAGGCAATCACTGTGTCTTTGGGTGCAGAAACTTTTCCACGAGTAGGTTCGCGGACGCCTGCCAAAATTTTGAGTAAAGTTGATTTTCCGGCACCATTTTTCCCCATTAAGGCAATCCGGTCTTTTTCATTAATCACAAAAGAAATATCCTGGAAAAGCGTACTTCCCCCAAATTCAACTGTCAGTCCGTCTATTGAAATCATAAATTATCAGATGTATCGTATGAAGGTGCAAAGATACGGATTCTGTCATTAACAATTAAGGCCGAAATAGGAAAAGTTGGCACGGAAGGATGCATTTTTAGGAATCAAAGTGGCTATACCTTATATTAATATATAAGATTTTCCCGGTGTTTATCCTTGTTATTTTTATATAAAATGATGGTTTGTTATGATATTATGGGGTTTATGGCTTAGTACGGGATGAACTTTCATGATTTTAACATAAAAAGTATAATTAAATTTGCTTTCTAAATTTAAAAGTTATACGTTTGTAACGGAAATGACAAATAATAACGCTTATATTAATTTCGGAAGTAAATGGGTGACTAATGAACACTTTATAAATTAGATGTTAGACTATTTATAGATTAGATGTCAAATGGTTAGCCGATACTCCGATTTTTCGGTTGTATAAAGAAAATTTGTTGATAAAAGTATCAAAAAGTATCAATCTAATGAATTTTATACCACGGAAAGAACCAAGAAAATAAGATATTATTTGATAAAGTAAATAAAAACGCTAACAGGATAAATTTGAGGATTATGATAAAACGATTACTATTTGGAAGCCTTTTTTGTGCTATATCTTTTTTGGCCACAGCACAAATAGACCTTCAGAAAGAGAAGGGAGCTGTAGTGGGCTTAAAGACCAATGCTTTGTATTGGGCTACAGCAACTCCAAACTTGGGGTTGGAATTTCGCCTTGCCAGACATTGGAGCCTGGATGTGGAAGCCGGATTGAATCCTTTTACAGGTAAAAAAGATGATGGCAGTTTTGGAAAATCCATTAAACATTTCAGAGTTCATCCCGAACTGCGCTATTGGTTTTGTGAGACATTTCATGGGCATTTCTTGGGATTACATGTGCCGTATCTGATCTATAATGTATCGGACATTAAATGGTTGGGTACTGAGAATGAACGCCATCAGGGCTGGGGAACAGGTGCCGGCATCAGTTATGGATATAGCTGGGTTTTAGGCAAGCATTGGAATATTGAAGCCACTTTAGGTGTCGGTTATTTGTATCTGGAATCAGACAAATATCCGTGTGCAAATTGCGGAACTAAGATTGAGACTGTCAAGAAACATTATGTAGGTCCTACTCAGGCAGCTGTCAGTGCAATTTATTTATTTTAAAAACGTGAAGGTATGAAAAAGCTCTATACATTATTCTATATGTTGGGGTGTACGTCATTCTTGTATGCCCAAAATCCTGAGGAAGGTACTTTTTTAGTGAAGGAAAAGAACGCTGAACGTGTAGGAGAGGACTTGGTCATTACGATGAAGGCCGATATCAGTTCGATGCAGATCTCGCGCAACCAGTCGTTGGTTTGTACGCCATTGGTCGAAAGTGGCGACAGCGTCCGGGCGTTGGCTCCGATCATTATCAACGGGAAAGTCCGTCACATCTTGTATGAACGCATGGAACGGACAGGTAAGAAGGAATTGGAAATTAGACGCTATAATGATACCGAACAGCAGGTAGATTACCTGGCCCGTACACCGTATGCCGACTGGATGGAGAAGGCGGATGTGACGTTGGTGATGGACGACTGCGGCTGCGGTTGGAAAGCCTTGTCGCAAAACCGGGATAAATTGTTTGCCCTGAATTTTGCCGAACCGGTTGTTATCGACCCGATGCTGGTCTATGTGAAACCGGCTCCCGAAGAGGTAAAAGCCCGTCATCTGGACGGTAGTGCCTACCTCGATTTCCCGGTAAACCAGATTACCATTAATCCCGACTATCGTAATAACTCTGCCGAATTGAAGAAGATCCAACAGACTGTCGAGGCGGTGAAGAACGATCCGTATGCGACGATTACCAGCTTGTCGATCAAAGGATATGCTTCTCCCGAAGGTACGTATAAGGGAAATGCTTATTTGGCTGAAAACCGCGCCAAGGCTTTATTGGATTATGTAAAAGATCACTATGACCTCTCGGGCGTGGAACTGACTGTCGATTTTGAACCGGAAGACTGGGAAGGACTGGAAGCGGCTGTGGAAAAAGGCAACTTGCCGGATAAGGAAGAATTGCTCGCCATCATCCGGGCCGACGAACCGGCCGACTGGGATGCCCGCGAATGGAAACTGAAATCGCTGAACGGCGGCTCTTCGTATAAGATTCTGCTGCGTGATGTTTATCCGTCTTTGCGTCATTCTGACTACCGGGTGAACTATCATATCCGCAATTTCTCGGTCGACGAGGCAAAACAGATTATCCAGTCTGATCCCTCAAAGCTGAGCCTGAATGAAATGTTCTTGGTGGCCGAGACCTATGAGACCGGCAGCGAACCGTTCAACGAAGTATTCGAAGTGGCGGTCCGCATGTATCCCGACGATCCGGTATCGAATCTGAACGCGGCGATCAGTGCCATCAATACCCGCCAGCTCGACAAGGCGAAACGCTACCTGGCCAAGGCCAACGACTGCCCCGAAAAGCAACTGGCCGAGGCTTCCATCCTGATGCTGGAAGAGAAGTTGGATGAGGCGAAAAGTATCTTGGAAAAACTCCAGCATGAACCGTCTGTGTCTGCTCAGGCCGAAGAGAATATCCGTCAAATTGATGGACAACAATAGATGTAGAACTTTAAAACAGGATGCTTTATGGGAATACGGTACAAATTGGTCCAGCGAAAGGACTTTTCGAAGGGGGCACTTGAAGATGCCAAGCTCTATTATCCCCAGTTGTTGAATAATGGAAATATTAGTTTTGACGAAGTATGTGAAGCGGTGGCCGAGCAGACTGCTCTGACCCGGGCAGATGTGAAGGCCTGTTTAGACCGGTTGGCTTATATCATTTCTACTAATCTGAAAGCGGGGCGAAGTGTCAATCTGGGCGATTTAGGTTCGTTTCGGGTGGCGCTGAGCAGTTCTGGTGCGGTTACGCCGGAAGAGTATGATGCTTCGACGATGATGCGCCCGATGAAAGTGGTTTATACAGCCGGAAAATCCATCCAGGAGATCCGTTCAAAGGCGACTTTCGACCGCATTAAAACAGAAGAGAAGAGCGAATAAAAGCTGTCCGGGCGTGGAGCATGGGCTGACCTACAGGCTGATCAGCTGTGGTTATGAGGAAGAACAGCGCTGTTCTTCTCCGAGATCAGCGCTGATCGCGAAGGAGGACAGCCGCTGATGGGAAACTGGATCACCTGCTGTCCTTGCTCGACATCACCCGCTGATAGGGAAGGTGGTCACCCGCTGATCTCGGAGCACGTCTGCTATGGGCCGGGAAAAAGCCCTGGATGAAGAAAGAAGAAATACAAACTAACAACAAATAATAGTGATTTTATGAAAGTGAATTGGAAATTATGGCCGCTTGCCTTTGCAGCAGCAGCCTTTGTCGGTTGTACAGACGACGATGATATGAATGGAACCTCGAATGGTAATGGCAACGAGTTGAGTGGCCCGACAGCCTACATGAAAGTAACTGTAAACCAAGGTCAAACTACGCGTGCATCTGGCGGTGAAGAAGGCGATACAGATAATGGAGAGACTGGTAGTGAGGAAGAATATACTGTAAATGATATAACGGTTATTCTGTTTGATAAAGGCGATGGAGAGGAAAGCTTGAGTCAATTTACAGGTGATAGCAAAATAGTTGGTTATGGTTTTGAACAGACAACTGGAATGCAAATAGGGTCGGAAGACTGGCACGATCGTACAGCAACAGTTACTATAAAACTTACGGAAAATCCAGAATCGTTTGATGGAAAAACGTATGGTGTTATCACAGTTACCAATTTAGGAGAGAATAATGGTCTACTTTCAAAATTGAGCGCAGCTGAGAATAAGATCTCTACGGGTGCACAGTTGGCTAACTATTTGCAAACGACTGCTTATTCAGAAGCAGGTGGAAAGTATTCAAAATTCATCATGTCCACTCATAATGACCAATATGGTCAGAATACTAAGATTTTCGATAAGGTAACTTTGGTAGCGAATGCTACGGCAGACAATGCTCCGCAGGCAGACGTGCATGTAGAACGCTTGGCTGCTAAGATAAGGATTAATGAGCATGAAACCGAAGGCGTATCGAATAATTTTATTTATACTGTAGGTAGCGGCGATGCAGAAGCTAAAGTTCGTTTGGAAAAGGTGGCTGTAGTTAATCAATTAAACAGCGGTACTTATTTATTGAAGCGTGTGACAGAAAACACTACTTTGGGTGCTGTTGCTACAAGTGATACCTATTTAGGAAATGAAACTGCCGACAGTGATGGGGCAGGTACAAACTACGTAGTTGATCCGTGGACAAGAAATAAGACTAAAGATGGATTGAGCAATATTACCGATATAAGTGGAGCTGGAAGTATAACTACAAAGTTGGCGTATAAGAATGCTTATTCCGGTACAACTATTGGAGAAATGTGGGGTGGAGCTGATTTTGTGACGAAAGCATTAACTGGCGAAGGTGTTTCATATCCGTTGACTTTGGCTTATACACAAGAAAATACGGCTGGTGCAGACATGCAGAAGAACGGTTACTCGACTGGTGCGTTGTTCCAAGCTACTTATTTCCCGAAGAAATGGGGTAAAACAAATGTTGAAGGGACAAATGTTGAAGCTGTTGAAGTAGATTATAATGGAACAGAAGAAGATGGTTTTGGCTATGACGCAATAGGTAGCAGTACTACTGTTTCCGATGATTTTAAATTCTATGTTTATAATAATGCCATCTATGCTGATATGGAAGCTGTTTTTAATGTTGATGCATTCACTGCACAGTCAGAATTGGATGGTGTAGTAGGGGCTACCATTTATAAATACAGTTCTTTTTCAGACAACATCACCAACGTTGGTAAAAAAGCGTTCTTCGAAAGTCCTTTGTGTAAGTATGCGGCTGATCCGACCGGATATATCGCTTATTTAAAGAAAAAGTGTGATTCAGATGGAGATGGAGTTCTGGATGACGGTCTTGATGAAAACTCAAAGTTTGAGAGTGAAGATGCTATCAGTACATATGAAAGCTCAGACGATGGTAAAACAGCTATTGCAGAAAATATTAAAGTGTACGACAAAGGTGTATGTTACTATCCGTATTGGATTCGTCATGCCGACAATGGAAAACCAAATGAAATGGGTGTGATGGAATTTGCTATTGTTCGTAACAATATTTATGATTTGACCGTAACGGGTATTAGCAAATTAGGTTTGTCAGGAGCAGATGCTCCAGAGCCTGGTAAGGATAATGAAAGTAAAGAAGTATACTTTAAAGTGGTGGTTAACGTCAAGAACTGGGTAGTCCGTTCTAACAGCGGCATCATCCTCTAAGTAAGGAAGTAATTAAGTTGTTTCAATAATCATTGATCCCCTCGTTCTGTTGGATGGGCGAGGGGATAACTACCAACCAATCCAATTTGTCATTGGCAGAAAACAAGTCTATTAATACCGATATGAAAAGATATTTTAAAAACATCACCAGATCGATCGGCGCGTTGGCCCTGTTGGGTCTGGCCGCGTGCGATTATATTCACGACGACTCGCTGCCCCTTTGCGAGTATCGCCTGCGCTTCGTGTACGATTACAATATGAAATACGCCGACGCCTTCCAGAATGAAGTGAATAAAGCCGCTTTGTTTATCTGCGACGACAAGGGTAATTTTTTGATGCGGCGAGATATTGAAGGCGAAGAACTGAAAGCGAATAACATCCGGATGGATCTAGAGCCAGGCACGTACTATCTCCTGACATGGGCGGGCCTTGATGCCGGTTCGTATGAATGGCCCGAGTTGACACCGGGTTCTTCAACAATAAAAGATATTCGCGTAAAAACTTTGAGAGAGTCGGATGCGACACAACCCAACGAACTCGAACCGCTTTGGCATGCGTTGGATACGCTGGTTATTACCGGGGCTGTCCATGAAGAGAAAGAGATTTCGTTGGCCAAGAATACCAACAAACTACGCGTCGTGCTACAGGATACGGAAGGCTACAGCATGGACGTGAAAGATTTTACCTTCCAGATTGTGGCAGACAACGGCTACATGGACTACGACAACCAGTTGCTCAATGATCCTGCCATTACTTATACGCCCTATTATGCCAAGAGCATAGACATCGCCGGTGGTGATGTGATCAACGGTAAGCCGGCGAACCAATATGTGGCCGTGGCCGAGCTGAACACCATGCGCCTGATGGACAAGAAAAACTACCGCCTCATCGTGCGTCATAAGGGATGGGAGGAAGACGTGCTCAACGTCAATCTCTGCAACTATCTCCTCCTGACGCAGATGGAAGGACACAACATATCAGCCCAAGAGTATCTAGACCGTCAGGACGAGTACTCCATCATCTTCTTCCTGACCCCAATCATCTGCCCCGATTGCCCGGAGGATGATGAGGATCCCGTAGGCCCGGATGAGCCAGATGATCCCGACAATCCGGATAATCCTGACGACCCGGATATACCTAATCCACCTCATCCCGTTGTGGGTTACGCTTGCTATAAGATCCAGGTGAAAGACTGGGTGATCCGTATTAATAGTGGGGAACTTTAATTGGAGGAATGAGTATGAAGATAAATCATTATATAAATAATCGGATAGCGGCGGCATGGATGCTGCTGCTATCCCTCTTCTTATTACCTGCCTGTTCAAACGAGGAAGATGGGCCGGTGGTGGAGCCGGAACAGCTTTATACGGTGACGCTGTCGCTAAACCCTTCTACACGTGGGGCGACAACAAAGGCGAGTGATCCTTATTGGGATGTGGATGATGATGTAACACTGGAAAAATATGAGCGGTATATCCAGGACTGTATTGTCGTAATCTTTAAGGATGGTATGTGGTATGACTATCTTTCGACGGGAGTGGATACAAAAAAAATTACTATTGATAACGACTCACAGGAGACGTTTAATAATTCAACCCGTGTGGGATCTGCCTCTGTGGAATTACCGGCGGGTGCCTATACTTTTTTTGCTTTCGCTAATTTGAGTAGTTTGGATATTAACGGTGGTACAGCCGGAACGGCTTTGATGGAGGAGTTGATTTCTGGAGAAGGATTGACAATTGATGGGCTGAAAGAAAAAGCGGTTATTTTGGGGAATGATATAAGCCGGTTTGATGCAACGGCAACGGAAAAGACTTATATCCCTATGAGTAGTTATGGTGAGCAAAAGATCGTGGAGGCGGATGGTTCGCTGGACATCACACTTTTCAGAATGTTAGGTAAAGTAACGGTCTCGATAAATAACCAGACGACTAAAGATTTAACATTGAATAAAATAGAGGTGGGGCAGTTCCGTCGAGGTGGCTCTATCTTTTTGGTGCCTTATGGTTCCGGTGCGACTTCGCTGGATAATTTGACACAAAATGATCAGGAATCTTTTAATCCGTTATTCCCGACACAGGAAGGTGGAGTTACAGTATCAAGCATAGCGCATGAGTTGAATTTTGATACAGGGCAAACAATTGAATCCGGACAAAAAAGTAGCTATACATTCTATGAGTTTGAGACAAGGTCTGAGCAGCAAAATGCGCAAGGATCTGGTGGCAGTATGTGGATTGCGACGGATATAACGGATCGTGATCCAAGTCTAAAGAAGCTGGATTTTAGTTTCATGCGTCGGAATGATTGGCTGAATATCCCTTTGTCTGTCATTGAGACGGATTTAACAGTAACGGTTCAGGGGTCTCGAATGCCGATTGGTGGGCTTCCATTGACGATAAAATATCCAAAGGATGAGGCATTTATTTCTGTTTTACATTATGAGGTCAACTATGCGGGAGATGTTACGATTGATTTCACTTTTGCGTTGGATAAGGAGGCTGATTTCACGAATGTTGCCTTGGATTATGCGCCATCAGGTGGACAGGAAGCGGGAAAGCAATATACGGAAGCAATTTTAGCAACGAATGATAATGATTTCTTGTATGATCCGGACAGTCAAGGCGGTGTCGCGATCAATTCAAAGTTGGCGATTGACCATGATGATAATAGTCCATCCGCATCAATAACGGTTACGACGCAAGAGTTGGCCGGGGCTGGATCCGCAACGATAAAATTGACTTTAGCGGTTAATTACACGAAAGATGGTACACCAGGACGGATCGTTATCCCGTATACGGTAGAGTTAACAAATGGTAAGTAAGGAGGAAACTAATGATGAGACGATATACATATAATAATATAGTAAAGGCTGCCCGTCTGTTGTCGCTGGTGGTCCTGATGGCGTTTGGTGCCGGCTTGAAAGGGTGGGGGCAGATAGATTTACCGAAGAGGCAAAATCAATATCATGCTTATTTAGATTTTTGTTATAACCGTCCGTCTAATGAAATTGTACAAAATAAGGATCAACCAGGATTCAGTGAGGTGGATGAAATCTTGTATGTGATGCCGGGAGATGAGGTTGAAATTGCGTTACAGTTTTATAATGTGACAGAAAATCTTAACGGGTATGTTCGTTGGTATTTGGAAGGACAATCAAAAGAGGATGGAACCACGCAGTATTTATCACGTGAAACATCTGGTAATTTAGGTTTAGTACAGTATAAGAATGGATATGCTTGGTTTAGATATAGCAGTTCGAATTATACTAATTTGTCTATAAGTGGCAAGAACTATGTAACTCCATCACAAATATGTTACATAACTTATACCTGTCCGGAGGATTATGAAGATTCCGATCAGCATGTTGTTGTTTGTGAGGCTAGTTCTCTAACAAATTTCGGTGATCCGATAAGTGGTTTTAATAATACAGCTGGTACACGAATGGCCCCGACCTTAAGTATCCGTAAGCGATATATTATCAAGTCCGCTGCTACGATACGGGATCAATTAGAAACGTATAGAACGAACATTACTGGAATTAATGATGGTTCAATGTGGCTGGCTGTTGATGGTTATAATGTTAATAATACAAAATTGCCTGCAGATATAATAAGTAATCCTTCTAATTATTTTAAAGAGGTTTATACGATACATACCCCTATTTGGTCAGAAGGAAAAGGAACAACCTATCGACTAGAGGAACAGATGTCTAGTTATTATGTTGGAACAAGTAAGGAATCCGTTGCGGAAGTCCGCTGGAGAACTTATGACGAATATGGAACATATATAGGAACATCAAGAAAGTCAGTGCCAACATCTAACCATGTTCAATCTGAAAATGAAAATTGGGCTAATTTGTTTAATCATAAATTTGATTTGAGCGAAGAGGACTTGACTGTGACGCATACTCGATATATCACGGCTGAAGTTCGTAATTCTAATGGTGAATGGTATCCGGTTTCTTTTCAGAAAATATTGTTGGAACCGAATATTGTACCAAAGACTCAAGCGGAATTGAAGGCGGATAACAGTTATGCCAGTCAACGTCGTTTAGATTCATTTTTGGCAGATCCCAATCGTTTTGAGCTTTTGCATACGATTTCATTTGATCAATCTGTTATTTCTTTTAATGAATTAAGTGTGGAGAATAACGTAGCTGAAAATCCTTATTCAGCAGATACCTATTACGCTTTTGCTTATCCTAGTCGTTCTGGAGAAAGGGCAAGTTCTTCCAAGACCGCTGGACGAGGGGAATATGGATTGTACCGGACATTGAATTATGATAATATTTCGCAACCCTCGAATGGTTATGTCGATTATTTTATGGATAGATATAGGCATTATGCTGTTGATCGTACATATGAAATATCAAATGGTGCGAATATTGGTCATTTCCTTTTTGTGGATGCTGCAGATGAACCAGGTGTTATCGCAAAGGTAGATTTAGATCCAGGAACCGTTCTTTGTACTTCAACTAGTTTGATTGTGACTGCTTGGATTTGTAATTTGTTGCACTATGAAAATAATCCGATAGGTGCGGATATTGGTATTACATTCAAAGGCATTGAAGCGGATGGAACAGAAGTAATACTAGATAAGTATTATTCGGGAGAGTTGGGACGGAAACCAGAGGATAATGGTTTAAACACCAATCCCATGACTCAGGCGCAATGGCAGCAAGTTTACTTTAATTTTACGACAGATGTTCAATATGATAGTTATAAAGTAGAGATTTCCAATAATTCACGCGGATCTAATGGTGCGGATTATGCGATTGATGATATCCGTGTTTATCGGTCGTTGCCTGCGATTGATGTTTCACGACTGGATGCTTGTGAATCATCCCAACTTTATGTAAGCTCAGATTATCAGACGATTTTAAACAATATGGGATGGGATTTGGATGATAATGTGATTAATAAGACAGGAGTGGATATTAAAGATTTTAATACGAGAAAATATCGTTATGGTTTTTTGACTAATGAGATTATTCGAAATAATGAAAAAGTCGGTAATGTCTATTTTTCTGTACTTGATGGAGACAAGTATGATAATAATGAATCCCCAGAAATCGAGTGGGTTATTGTTAATAAGAAGTTGGTTGATGAAACAAATCCAGATGTTGCCAATTTAGCGTATGCAATTCGAGCTGTTGTTCCAACGAATATTGATGCGTCTTCATTTCCTAAATTCCCGGAAACTAAGGATGCAGCTTTGGTACTTGAAGTAGAAGCTAATATTCAGGCAATGGAGGATTTTAATAATGATTTTGATAATTCGTTTTCTGGGATAAGTTATGTACCTGAAAATTTAGTTAAAATACAATTAGATAATTTATCAGGAAAAGGGGGTGATGCTATCTTAAATAGTCAAGATTTATATGAAGAGTATGAACTAAGGGTAAAGGAATTTTACAGCCAATTAGAAATTCCTCGAATCCATATTCCTTGGGCAAGTGAGGCAGATAGAACAGCGGGAATGATTTATTTGACCTCAATTGATGTAGATAATACCGATATGCGGTTTGTGGGTGAACAAGATGTGGAAGGGAATGAAGCTTCAGGACATTATAAAGTTTATTTATTTAGTGCAGCTGAAATTGTGAAATCTCAGGATGTTGGTGGTTTTCAGCCTCATCCGGAGAGCCCTTGCGCTTTGGTATCCGATTTTTATGTATTGCCTTCGATTGTTATTAAAGTTGATACGGAATCGCAAACAGGGGGGGTCTCTTGTTTGGGAGAAGTCCATCACGTAACAGCTGAATTGGTTCAACCGAAATTAGATGAGAATGGTTATGAAATAGGTGGCGAAGTTGTAGAGGTTGAAGTTGACTATAATTTTGATTGGTATTTAGGTTCTTTGGAAGAGTATGATGCTTTAAACCCCGAAGGTCGTGATCTGAAAACGATCATTTATGATTTGAGGTCAAATTCTGATGATCCAAATATTATAAATGGCTTAGGATCTATTACGTCTAAAGAAGTAGAAAGTAGTTCGTTAGAGGATGATGAAAAGGGCATTTTGTTAGCCTTATTAGCTCCTCCTTCAAAATTGCGAACAGGTAAGGCTATAGATTTTCAGCTTGTTGATGAGATTGTAGCAATGCCTTATGTGGATAATTCAGGGTCAGAAGACACAAAACGTCTTTATTGTACTGAATTACAGGCGGTGAAGTTAGAAGCTAATGCTAATGTGCCTGAATTATCTCCGGGATTTCCAAACGTGGATTATGCGGCAGTACAACTGACAAATGTACCTTTACGTATTGGATTAAGACACATCCAACAAAATGAAACACTGTCGAATGTTCCTATTCAAAAAGAAATAACATTAGGCGTAGATCAAGCGACAAATAACGTTTTAAAGGAAATGACAGGTAATACAGATATCCTTCTGGAGGTGAATGGAATGTATCAAACTGTTGCAACATTAAAAGATCTGTTTGCTGTAAATAATGGGAATGAGAATGTAATGACGTTTACTTTTAATCAAAATGCAGCTCAATATTTTGATGAAGGACAGGAATATGATCTACTTGTCCCATTTGGAGAGTTTGCGAATCAAGATGAAGTTACTCCTATTCTTGGTTCTTGTGAAGGTTATGCGACCTTGACTATCAAGATCGTCCCCGAATACCTGACATGGCAAGGCATTTCGGGTGCGGTTTGGTATAACGATGAAAGCTCATGGAAACAATCCAACGGGAAAGAGCTTTATATGGGAAATCAGTCAGAGAACCAAGATGTCAATGGCGATGATGATGTTAATGTGTTTACCTATTCTCCGCTTTATTTCACGAAGATTACGATTCCTAATGGTGAGCAGTTGACTTTGGATGAACCCAAGAAGAATGGTGTTAATGATATTGTCCTTGATTTTGGAGATAAGAATAATGTTGCGACTGCGAATATCCAATACGATATGGCAGTAGATACGGTAATTGATGCGGATGCGCAAGATAAACTTACGGTCGTTCCTTACTATATTAATAAGGTAAGCGAGATCTACTTCAAGCCGGAAGCGACGTTGATGAACCAGCATTATTTGCTTTATGATACGGCACGGGTAGAGTTTACGATGAAACAGAATACGCCTTATTGGATGGCTTCGCCACTGAAGGAGGTTTATGCGGGTGATTTGTATGCGCCAACAGGAGGCACGCAGAATACATCTGCCTTCAATCATATCGTTTTCAATGAAACTAAATATGACCGTTGGAGTCCCGCATTCTATCAAAAAGCATGGAATAAGGCGGTCGCTTATATGGATTCGGATGAAGAAACAGTATCTCATGATTCGAATAATGCGATTGATGTTTCGGCAGTTAAGTCCAATTGGAGTATTGAGTATAATGATGTCTGGGTTCCTTATCCGATTGGCAAGGGTTTCTACGCAAGCGTGGAAGGTGTTGCTGGCGGTGGTGATGTGACAGTTCGTTTGCCGAAGGCGGATACGGAGTATCTGTATTATCAAACGAAAGCGGCAAATAATCTTTCTCCGGATCCTAAATTTAGTGATGGTCGAAGAAGAATAACAGACGAAAATGGAGTGGTAACTGGAGGAGCTGGACAATTGGCGACAGAAAAACCTACGTTTACAAGAAATGAAAACTTTGCTTATTCTTCAAATGGAAATGTAACTCTGAATTTAAATGATGTCTATGGGGAGAGCTCTACAGATATTGACCAGGGAGAGCACCGTCATTTCTTGGTCGGTAATCCTTATATGACCTATTTGGATATGGAGGAGTTCTTAAAAGTGAATAATGGAGTCTTGACTGGAAAGTATTGGACATTGGAAAATGGTGCTCCTAATGCTGTTGTTGGTACACCTGATGTGGACTTTGAGGGAAATAATAGAACTTGGGGAAGTGTATCTGGAACTGTTAAACCGATGGAGGCCTTCTTTGTGGAATTGAAAGCTGATGCTACGACCACAGCAATTACCTTTACCGTTGAGATGATGGCATCTGTGGAACAGGATGCCACGTTGGAAACCAAATCCCTGACCGCCTCCAACCCAATCCTGACCTTGACGGCAGAGTGGGGCGAGACACGAAGCGTGGCCCGGTTGTTGACATCCGATAAGGGGCATGATGCGTATGAGGCTTCGGAGGATGCCGTGCTTTTGCTTGACTCAGAGCTGGACGCGCCAATGGTTTATACCGTGGCAGGTGACGTGGCAGCACAATTCAACACGATGCAGTCGATCAGAAATGTGCCTTTGGGCGTTTATGCGGACAAAGGAGAAGAAGTAGAACTGACCATTCGTGGTATTTCCCAATTTGCAGATAAGCTTTACCTGTATGATGCGGTGACAAAGCAAAGTACACCTCTGGATGACGATAGTTATACCTTCCGGGTGACAGGTCCGAGTCATGGCCGTTTTACGCTGACCTCTCAAAACCGGATTTCAGCAGAAAGCGATATTTGCGTTTATTCGCCTATTGCTGGACAGTTGTTGGTTATGTCCTCTCCGGAGGAAGCTTTACAACGGGTACAAGTATATGATATGTCTGGACGAATGGTAGTTAGCCGTGACAATATTCGGAATACAACGTGTCAATTATCGCTTGCGTCAGGAATTTATATTGTTTATGCTGAAAATGAATCGGGAAATGTCCGTGTTAAGATTCGGATTCGATAAAATATAAGGCTCAAAAATAGATAAGACCTGTTGTGGCGTAAATGGGTTCTTATCTCTTAGAAGCGTAATTAATATTTCTTTTTTATACAATCTCGCTGTTCTTGAGTTGTGAAATTGAGGGATAGCGCCCCCACATGAACTTGAGATTTGTGTAGGGTGATTTTAGTGGTGAGTAGAAGGTAAATGAAAACTATTTGAATTTTAAGGAGAAGAGGAGAAGGGCGCAAGCCCTTCTCCTTGTTCTTTATTATAATATAATTCCTTCGTAGATTACGTTTATTTGGAATGGAGTTAGGAAAGGACGACTGTCCCATATCTCCGAAATCATATCTCCACCCGAATAACACTGCCATAAGGCGGGATGGAGTTGAATGCCTCTTCGATGGGATATTCGCCGGCAAGGACGCGGGCGCAGGTCAGGATGCCGCCGTGAGCAAAAATGGCGATTTGTTTATATCCCAATTCTTTCTTTTCAGTGAGGAAGGCTTTCAGCCGTTCGTATTGTTGCCGGAGAGATTCGCCATGCAGTGTGGGTGTGTTGATCCAGTCGTCAAACCATTCTTTGGAATATGGGTCGGCCGAAATCTCATCCCAGGTTTTCATTTCCCAGTCGCCGAAATTCAATTCTTTCAGCCGTTCGTCGCGGATTGCGTTGGGATAACCGCAAAAGGTGGCCAACTTCACACAGCGGGTCAGCGGACTGCAGAATACCTGGTCGAAACGAAGGCCGGCCAACTGCTCGAGGGTAGAGGCTGCTTCGGCTTCAAACGAAGGATTGACGGGAACATCCGTAAATCCGTAGGCCGTACCTTTGGGTACAGCCACGGATGTATGTCTGATTAAATAGATAATCATGGTTCTTGCGTTTTTACGTTTATGACAAGGTATGGATGATCACGATGCCTAACATGAAACTCAGTTCGCAGAGCAGGAAAAGAGCTCCACAGCAGTCGCCTGTATAGCCTTGAATTTTATGTTTCATGAGGGATGTGAGCAGATACCAGACTACAATAGGGAAGAGGGCAGCTCCTGCGTAAACGGTGCCGGGAAGCCAGTAGAGTGACAGACAGGCCGGAATCAGACAAATCAGGTATTCTGTAGCTGTCATACGGCTGTAGACCGTCTTGTTTTTCGCTTCCTCCTCTTTTCGGGCATAAGGCAGGCGGTTGATGATCATGGCCGAAATGCCTTTGCAGAACGGATCGCCGGCAAGCATAGCCGCGCCGGCTACGGTCAGAGGCAAACTGCTCAACAGCGTATAATACAAGGCAAAGTATCCAATCAGCCCGATTACTCCATAGCTGCCGATATGCGAGTCTTTCATGATGGCCAGAATTCTTTCCCGACTGGTTCCTCCGCCAAATCCATCGAAGAAGTCGGCCAGTCCATCTTCATGCAGACAGCCGGTTATCAGGAGGCGGGTCAGGATTGCCAACAGGACGGCAACTGCGTCCGGCAGAATAAGGGATGAGGCATACAGTACCAGAACACTTACACCTGCCGTAAACCAACCGACCAGCGGCCACCAGCTGACGACGTGCTTGAAATATTCACCCGGCACTTCGGCCAGACGCCAGAAGGGAAGCCGGGTGAAGAATATGAATGCGGCTAATAGGTGAAGCATGATCAGAAATATTTCGTGATTGCTTCTTCCTCGAAGGTGTGCATCTCGTTGATCATGCGCACGGCCGAATCGACAATCGGATAAGCACAAACCGAACCGGAGCCTTCGCCCAACCGGAGTCCGAGGTTCAACAGCGGTTCTGCATGCAGGTAGTCTAATAGCTTTTTATGTCCGCTTTCATCACCGCAATGACCGAATATGCAGTAGGGAAGCATTTCCGGATATAAACGGGATGCTGCCAGGACGCAGTTGGTCATGATGAAGCCGTCTACTAAAATAATCATTTTCAGTTCGGCAGCGCGGAGCATTCCGCCGACAGCCATCAACATTTCAATGCCACCAAAGTAGCGCAAGATGTCGAGCGTACTGCCGTCGCCTTTATAATTATCCTGGGCCGCTTTCAGTACGTTATATTTATGACGGACACCCTCAGCATTCAGTCCGCTGCCGGCACCTACACATTCAATCAGGGGAATGCCTGTCAGGCAACTCATCCACATGCTGGAGACAGAGGTGTTTCCGATTCCCATCTCGCCGAAACTGATGACGTTGCAGCCTTCGTCGTGGCAAAGGGTGACGATTTCGGCTCCTACTTCAAGTGCCTT
>ULOI01005894.1_pt1 | contig 17930 bp, 16 predicted proteins | sample 1952231 | NCBI WGS metagenome assembly ULOI01 (sample SAMEA4835593, study PRJEB28245) | human gut metagenome | biome: gut microbiome; material: fecal sample | place: Denmark | collected 2008
TATAAGAATTGAATTGTTAAATTATGTAAAGTTTATTTTTAAAATGCCTGAAACCCTTGTATACTCTCTTATAGGATAGGATAGGATAGGATGCGATGCAAGAACTGTCAATTTTTATTTTGTTCGTGTTTTTATCTTATTAAGTAAAAATTTGCAGGGAAAAAATGGGACAATTTTTAAATTCAATTAATGAAGTAAGAAAAAATTATAACAAATATGATGAGTGGGAACAGGTTCAGGCTGATGAAAGAGCGAGAAAAGAGTATCTGGCAAAAGAACTTGATATTCCTCAGGATAAATTGGAATTAACCAATAAGCGTGCACAGGCAGTAGTCAGGGCTACGGAAATTATGGATGCACGTTCGGAAGATAACTGTGAAAATATGGAACAGCTAACGAGTATGTTATCTGCTGTTCCTATTTTGGGTCTTGCTTTAGCTCAAATGCCGATTATAAACTTCGCAGACAAGAAACTGACTGCTAAAATTAAAGAAAAAATGAAGAAAATTAATGCGGAAGTTAATGGCAAAAATATTACGGATGAACAAACAAAAATTAAGCTTAAAGAATATAATAAATTATCAGAAAAAGCTGCAAATATAAGCAGAAAAGTTCAGACACGTGGACCTTTTGTTTTGCTGGGCGTAATGCTTGCTTCTACTATAGGTATGATTTTATGGAGTACATCAAAACAGAAAGAAGCTTCAAGAATAGGCAGATATCAGGCTAAACAAAATGAGCTTAAAGGTCTTGAAAACTTTGTCGTTTATACTCCTGAACAGATGGAGAAAGCAAAAGAGATTGCGAAGAAATATCCTGATGAAAAAGAACGTAACAGTATCTCTAAAATGATTAAAGAACTTAAAGATGTTGCTAAGGATAAAAAAGCTTATGAACAATGGCTTGCTCAAAAAGATCCGCAAGAAATTGAAAAACTAAAAGCTTTGAATGAAAATCTCAGCGCTGAAAAACTTCAACAAGCTCAAGAAGACAAAGAATTGATTGTTGATGCTGTTAAAGAAATTAATATAAAAGCCGAGGAATATTCGGAAAATCTTGAAAATGCATTTGATACTCTGCAAACAGTTTCGTGGCTTGCGGCTATTCCTTTAGGTTTTGGGATTAATCAAATATTAAAAGCTTTTAAAGTAAGCCCTAAGGTGAATAAAATAGTTTCATTTGCGGTTCCTGTTTTGACATCTCTTGGAATATCAATGACAGGTACGGTTGAGCAGAAAACAGCTTCAAGAATAGGGCGTTACAAAGCAAGACAGGATATAATGAAAAATCCTGCAAGATTAATGGCTTATTCTGATGAAGATATGAAAAAAGCTGAAAATATTAAAGCTGATAAACAAAAACAGGGATTTTTTGAAAAATTAGGCAGCAGTTTTTCATTTATAGGCAAATACTTCAAAGATAAGAGTGAATATAACAAATATAAAAAGACAACCCAGAAAGAAAACGAAAAAATTCAAAAAGCATTTAAAGAAATAGAAGTATCGGAAGCTCAAAAGATTGAGGCTCAAAATCTCCAAAAAAATGTATTCAGAGCATTTGATGAAATAGACGAAATGTCTCAGAGATACTCGGAAGATGTTGAAGCAGGTTGTGATATTGCAAAAGAAGTAGGAATGACTGCCTGGTCAATAGGTTCGACCTTAAGTATAGGTTTGCTGGCTGTTTCGATTGCAAAAGGAAAATTCCCGATTACAAAAGTCGGCAACTGGCTTACTAACTTAACTTTTAATGCAAAATCTCCAATTAAAACGGCAGTAAATAATTTATACTCTGTTGTTAAACAACAGGATAAAGTCACAGTAAGAAAATTCCATCAAGCTCTTATCAACGGAAACTTAAAATCCTTTCTTGAATACCCTCAAAATAAAGCTTTAAAAGAAGCTGCAGAGCCATTACTTGCAGAACTGGGCAAAATAGGCAGACAGGGGGTAAGTGAGGCAGTTGCTGCTGAAAAGAAAAAGGATATCTCATCAATATTTTCAGAGCTTTTTGCAAGTCATTTTAAACAAACTCCTCTGGCTAAGTGGACACGTAACATGTTTGCACAATGCACAAAAATATGGGCAAAATCTAAAGCTAACAAAACAGGCACAGAAATTCCCAAAGAGCTTCAGAAAGAATTGGGTATGAACTTCAATTATAAAAATTATAAGACATTGATAAATACCGGACTTGTTGCAGGTGTTCCTGTGCTTGGTGTGATAATCGGTGTTCCTTATGCATTTAATGCATGGCTTACAAGTATTCAGAAAAAAGCAGGCAAAATCGGTATTATGAAAGCTATGGATAAAATTGATGATCCCCGTGTGTTTGTGACGGAAAATTCAGCAGATAATATTCAGGCAAAACCTGTTGCAGCAGCAGAGATAACTCATGAAGAAAATAATTCAAATCTTTTGAAAAAGTTTAAAAATTAAACTCTAATATTTATAAACAGGTATGTCAATTTCAAACTCTGTAATGTCTAAAGTTGATTTGTTTAATTTTAAAATTGCATCTTGGGCTTTTAAATTATTCTTGCATATATGCAGTCCAAGACCGCTGCCTGTTGATTTTGTCGTGTATCCCTCATCGAATATAGCCTGTTGTTTTGCCTGAGATATAGGCTCACCGTTGTTGGAAAATTTTATTTCAGCAATATCTTTTTTGATATTCAATTCAATATGAATTTTCCCTGTTTTGTCAATTGCTTCTATTGCATTTTTTATTATATTTACTATGCAGGCTAAAAATTTGTTTTCATCAATTAGAACCGGTGCAGTGCCTTTAAGATTACAGCTGATTTTAATATCTTTATCGTGAATGTAAACTGTTGAGAGTTGAACGCCTTGTTCAACAATTGATTTTAAATCGCAAACTTTTTTTTCATAATTGTTTAAAGACTTTAAATCTAAAAGTGAATTGCTCATTATCTTTAATGATTTTTTAATACAGTTTAAGGCATTATCAACAGATTTGTTCTCAACACCTTCGTTTTCAAGGTTCTTTTTAATAATTTGTGTGTATAATTCACAAATAGATAAGTGATTTCTGATTTCATGTGCTATGCATCTTGATTGTTCAAAAACGATATTTGAATTATTCATCTCACCCCTCTTTAAAAATAAAGGCCCAGCGATTTGCCGAACCTTTAATGTCTTTCAGATTTTATTTATTAAACTGCCATTTTAGTTCGTCTTCTGTTTCCAAAACCGTTGTTTAATGCGTATAGAACAGCTTGAGTTCTGTCATTAACCTGTAATTTTTGGAATATATTGTTTACGTGTGTCTTAACAGTAGTTTCTGATATAAACAGTTTACCTGCAATACCCTTGTAGTTATTACCCTGTGTGAGTAATTCCAAAACTTCTTCCTCTCTTGCAGTAAGATAGGTGAGTAAGTTTTCTTCTGATGAATTTTCTGCTTCGTTTTTGAAAGAACGTTGGAAGTATTCGAAAAATCTTGATGTTAGTGCTGTAGGAAGATAAATTTTGCCGGCTGCAACTTCATCCATTGCATAAATAAGCTGAGCTGATGCCATAGTTTTTAGCACATATCCTTTAGCACCGATTTTCATAGCACGGAAGATTAAATCTGCATCATCATAACCGCTTAGTGCAATAATTTTGATACCTAAATCAAGCTTTTCAATTTCCTGGATAGCTTGTAAACCGTCTTTTTCAGGCATATTGATATCCATAAGAATTAAGTCGGGACGATATTTTTTTGCCAGGTTAATCCCGATGTTTGCGCTTGTTGTTGCCCCTACTACATCAAAGCTGCTTTCAAGCGTGATTAATTCTTTAATACCTCTTAAATGGTCTGCATTGTCATCAATTAATAAAACTCTTGATTTTCTTTTAAACTCTCTCATTTATTTAATCTCCCTAACGGTTCCCTCTACATTGTACATACTACAACTTTTAGAGGGGGTCCCGCATCCATGCTTGGAATGATATTACTTTTGTAGAAGTTTGAGATAACGCTCTAAATCTTTGGATTGATAAAAAGCCTCAACCATGCTCTACACCATGCTTTCGGAGATTGCAGCCGCATGGTTGATTTTTTTATGTACTAATCTTTTTGGACTAATCTTATTGTGGTATAATTTTGAATAAGTTATATATAAACTGGAGAAAAGAATGGAAATTTTAATATTTTTAGGCGGTTTTTTAGTTGGCGGGTTATGTGTGTATATTCCGTTTATGCTTATAAATAAAAATAATAAATCTAATCAGGATATGATGCTTGAGCAGATGAAGATGTATTTTGAGAATACTGCAAATAAGATTTTTAAAGAAAGCTCATCAGAACTTTCAGAACATAATAAAGAGAAACTTGAAGAATTTTTTAAACGTTTTAAAGAGCGTATTGAAGATTTTGAAAAACGTGCAGAAGAAAACTTTAAATATGAAAATGAGAATTTTACTAAATTCGATATAAATATTAAAAATTTTCTTGAAACAGGCAATAAGATTTCACACGATGCTAATTCTCTTGTAAACGTAATGCGTGCCGATAACAGAACGGCAGGAAGATGGGGGGAAATTGTTCTTGAAAGGGTGCTTGAGGCTTCGGGGCTAAGAAAAGATGAAGAATATAAAATTCAAATGGGCACAGCAGAAGGTCGTCCTGATGCAACTGTGTTTCTGCCGGAGGGAAGATGTATTTATATTGACAGCAAAACATCTTTTTCTGCTTGGGACGGTTATGTAAATTCTGAAGATGATAATGAAAAACAAGTTCATTTAAGACAGTTTATAGATTCTACCAAAGCGCATATTACAGGACTTTCAAAACGAGATTATTCGGTTGAAGATGCTTCTCCTGATTATGTATTAATGTTCATTCCGATTGAAAGCTGTTATTCAATGATGTTTTGTGATGATTGTGCTTTGTGGGATTTTGCCTGGAAAAATAAAGTTATGCCCGTATCGCCTTCAACACTTCTTGCAGCATTGAAAATAATTAATTCTTTCCACGTTGTAGACAGACAGAATAAAAATGTTATTGAAATGGCAAGACTTTGTACAAGTGTTCACGATAAGTTTGCAGCTCTTCTGGGCGAGCTTTTGAAAATTCGTGACAATCTGAATACCTCGTTAAAAAAACTGAACGGTACAGGAAATATAATCAACCAGATTTCAAAACTTGAAAAACTTGGCTGTGTTTATACAAAAGACTTGCCCGAATTACCAGAGGAGATAACTATTGACAATTAAGTTAGTTTGAGCTAACTTAATTGTATGAGAGTACAACCTGTTTCCTGGAACAATAGTAACCGCTATAACAACAATGTTTCTGTAACTTCAATGCCTGTTTTTACCGCAGGTATAAGAACTTTAAATAAAACCCAGCATTCTGAATTAAAAGTTTTTCTTCATCATATATATGAATATAAAAAGGGATTGAGAAGCCTGATACTTACAACAGAAAAGGCTTCAAACAAAGATTATATTGTGGAACGTCTTGAGAGAGAAAAAATTCCTTATGTTATAAATCCTGCCGGAGAAAGAACTATTAATGTGTTTTTTGGAAATGAACAGTGCATAAAAGTAGTTTCAACTTTTGATAAACGCTTAAACAAGCTTTCTCCCGAGCATGATTTTATGCTTGGAATTATGCTCGGATATGATAAAATTATCGAATGTACAAGATATTTGAAAAAAATAGGTCTAAAGCCTAATTCTGCTAAGGGTTGATTTTATTTTGCCGTGGTGATAATATTCTTGTTAATATGATAGAAAAACCTAAAACAGCTAAAGACAGAATTATTTTAGCATTAGACGTTGATAATTTAAAAGAGGCTGAAGCTCTTGTTAGAGAATTAAAAGATTATGTAGGCTACTTTAAGGTAGGTTTGCCTTTAATTGTTAATTACGGATTTGAGGCTTTCAGATTATTGGAAGAACACGGAGCAAAGTGTTATTATGACTGTAAGTTTCATGATATTCCGCATACTGTACAAAAAGCATGCATAAGTTTGGTGAAAAATAATATAGATTTTTTTAATGTCCATATACAGGGCGGTTCTAAAATGACTTCTTCTGTTGTTAAAGCATCACGTGCTGCTGCAAAATCTATGGGCATTGAACCTCCGACTATTTTAGGTGTGACACTGCTTTCTAGTTTCGGGCAAAGAACATTGACAACGGAATTATGTGTTGATAAAGGTATTGAAGATTACGTTCTTCAACTTGCTAAAGTAGCGGAAGAAAGCGGACTTGACGGAGTTGTTGCAAGTGCTGAGGATGCCAAAAGAATAAGAAAAGAACTCGGTGATGATTTCTTAATTCTATGCCCTGCAACACGTCCTACCTGGGCTTCTGTTAATGATCAGGTAAGAGTTGATACTCCGCAGCATGCTATACTTTCAGGTGTTGATTTTATGGTTGTCGGAAGACCTATTACTGCTGCAGAAGATAAAGTTGCAGCTGCAAAATTAATTATTGATGAAATTGATACGGCTTTGGAAGAAAAAAGAGCTCTTGTTTAATTTATCACATTAATTTTTTTTGAAAGAATGTATTTTCTTTTTTGAGGTGTATATAAAAAGATATTGTAGACTTTACCGTCTGATGTAATCTTTATTGAATTATGTCTGTCAGTTCTGTAAATATCTGTTTTTCTTAATATATCAAGCGTACCTTTATTGGGATGACCGAATGCGTTTGGACCTGTTGAGATTATGGATGTTTGTGTATTTAAATGTTCCAGCATATTGTTATCAACAACTTGAGGACCGCCGTGGTGTCCGACTTTTAACACCTCTACTTTATGCGGGATATTACTTTTTATGTTGTTGAATGCCTGAATTCCTGCATCACCGGTAAAGAGCATATCAAAATCCTTATAGCTTAAAAGTGTGACAACTGATTTTTCGTTGTCTTCTTGTTCATTTGCGATATATGCTTTCAGGTTTAAATTATTTTCAAGGTAAATTGTGCTGTTGTTTTGAGGTATTTGAACAGGAATATTTAATTCTCTTAGAGCTTTGTAGATATTTATTGAGGTCATTGTTTTATCTTTGAAAGAATTTATATAAACCTGTTTTACATTTAGATTTTTCATAATGTCCACGGCACCGCCTGAATGATCATTATCAAAGTGAGTTATAATCAGACCTTCAATATTTTTAATACCTCTGTCTTTTAAATATTTTATGATGATTGAATTTGCCTGAGCTTTGCTTCCTTTGTAGCCGGCTCTGCCAGTGTCAATGATAAAGTATTTATTTTGCGGTGTTTTGATTAGAAAGCAGTCAGCATTTTGAACATCAAACGTTATTATCTGCAAATCTTTGGAAGGAAAAGAAATTGTAGAAATACAAAGGATTAATCCAAGAGTTACACAGGTCATTACAAGTTTTTTGGAAAAACCTGTTTTGATAGCAAGCGTTAATAAAAGTATTATTGTATAATATATAATTACCTGAATTACACTCGGGTGGGTTGTTGTGATTAGTGAATTCGGAAGAGTTGCAAAGAAATTTGATATAAAAACAAGAATATGCAATACATAGTTTAAAACAAAATCTATTACCATACAGATTTTATCTGTGTATGGAGTAAATATTGCAATAATAGAACTTACAAAGCCGCCAAAGCTTATTATGCTAAGAAAAGGCATACTTAAAACGTTTGCAAATACAGAATAAAGACTTATCGTATTAAAATAAAACATTTGTATTGGTGCAACCCAGATTTGGGCAACAATCGGAATAAGAATTGCTCCCGTGAGCCAGTTTGGTAACGGTAATTCTTTATATCTCTCAAAAATTACATTCGCAGTTGTCAGCAGACCGAATGTAACTATAAATGATAACTGAAAGCCTACATCATTTATAAAGGCAGGATTATAAATCAACATTATTAAAGCAACAACAGACAACAGCGAGACACTGTGTGCATCTCTGTCAATAAGTTTTCCTATCAGAATGAGGAGAAGCATTAATGCAGCACGGATTACGGATGCACCCAGACCTGTCATCATTGTGTAAATTATTACAATTCCCATACCTGTAAGAACAGTAAATTTAAACGGAGCCCGTATGCGTTTAAGGAAAAATACCCAGAAACCGTAGATAAATGCAACGTTCATTCCTGATGCCGCAAGTATATGAAGCAGACCTGAATTTACAAATGAGGTTTTGATATAATCCGGAGGCGCAACCGCATCGTCACCAAATACTATCCCGCCTAAGATTTCAAGGTTCGGTGATTTTAAATATTGTGCGTGAACATTTACAATTTTATCCCTAAGATTGTTTAAATTTTGAAGAAACTTCCATTTGAATGAAAGTTTTGATTTTAACAATTTGGCATTATCACTGTAAAATACAGTGAATGTATCAAAGTTTCTTAAATATTTTCCGTAATCAAACTGCGAAGGGTTGCTGGCTTTAAAAGGAGTGCGAAGTTTTCCGGAAAGCTCATAAAAATTTCCGACTTTATATTGCGAAAAATTCTCACCCGTCAATGTAACCAGAGTTTTTCCATTGACGTTTTCACCGTTAATTTTATAAGCGTTAAAGAAAAATTTGGTTTTATCAGGAGTGTTGCTGTTGGGTATAGTAATTATCTGCCCTTCGATTTTCGCCTCAACAGGTGCATAAGATAAAAGCCCGTCAGTTGTGTGAATTCTAAAATATGAATTAAAAAAGCCGAAATAAAATACAAAAATCCAGAAAAGAACATATTTACCGGAAAGGTAATTTTTAAGGATTGCGATTATTCCGAGCACGCTTAAAATTGCAGAACAAAGAATTGCATTGTCATTAAAGTATGCCAGTATCCCTGTCATAAAAATAATTGCTGTAATAAACATTACTGCATTTTTATTTTGTAGAGAAGTATTTATTGCATTTCTAATCATTGATATAATAATATACCAAAAAACGGGAGGTTATCCCGTTTTTTAAGTTTATTTAAATATCCACCAGCCTTTGCGTTTTTTCGACGGTTGAATTTGCGGCTGCGGCTGATACAACTGCCTTCCTCTGATTGGTGAGTGTGAAGCAAATACACTTGTAGAAAGCGTATTTACATATTTATTATTAAGGTGTGCATAATCAAATAATATTACTCCGTTTGCATTTACTTTTCTTGCCTCGTGAATTTGTCTGATTAAATCTTCATCAGTTCCGCTCATAAATGTTACGAACAAACCTGCATAAAAGTCTGTGTTTGGTGATTTAACTTTCAAAACATCCTGCATCATCTGGTTAGCCATTTTAGAATCACAGGTTAGGAATAACGGAGTGAACGCATTTAAATAGTTGCGTGTAGTCCAGGTTTTCCAGTCCTGCTGCTTGTTATCAAGTGCAGCTTGTCTGTCAGGAAAAATTACAGCACTTATATAAGTGTTGGATTTTCTGCCTTGTTCGCCTATCTTTTTAACCATAGATGTTATTTTTTCACGTCTGTAATTGTTCCATTCGAGCCAAAGCGGATCTGATTTTACTAAATCAATTGGATCTACACCGAAAATACTTTTGAAATCATTTCTTGCATACTCAGTGTATCCCCAGCTTGATGCTTCGCCTGTGCCTACAGTATTTGGATATCTTATGTAATCAATGTTTATACCGTCAGGTTTGTATCTTGTGATAATTTCATCGGTCAATTTCAATAAGAAGTCCTGAACATACGGGTTTGCAGGGTCTAAGAAATATCCGTTATGTTCGGATGCTGATTTTGAAGGCAGAGTTGATGCGTAATCCTTTTTGGTTTTGTTACCCCAGGAAGGATTTTTGGCAAGTATACTGTTCGGATTATCATTTGGCGACTGGTTTCCTGCATAAAAAGTTTCAAACCAGGTATGTACTTTTATACCTCTTTTATGTGCTTCTCTAATCCAAATTTCAAGAGGATCAATCCCTGTAAATTTTTCATATTGAGGTGTGAAACCGTAAGCCATCATGGTTTTACTCGGGAATATTGTTTTACCGTGGAAATAGGTTTCTATAAACACGTTATCTATTCCTGTCTGCTGTAATCTGTTAAGAGTTGCTATAATTTCTGCTTCGCTTGTTTCTGTTGGTCTGAGCCATATACCTTTTAATTCGCCTTTTTTATAAGGCACAACACTTTTTATGGCATCATTTGATGCTTCTATTGCAAGTTTTGAATATTTCTGAACTTCGTCGGGATTTTTTCTTGCTTTTTTTAAATAATCTCTTGCATCATTGATGTAACTGTTTGGAAGTTTCCAGTTATAATCGGGACTGATTGCACGATAATAGCTCAGCATTTGTTCAGCTTCAGAAATTTTCTTTTCTGATTCAAAAATATAACTTTCTGAAGTTGTATAAGTGTATACAAGGTTTGATGATCTGTCGATATAAATTTTTGTGCCGACTTTTATGCTTGTATTCATCCAGGTTTTAGCTTTTCCATGTCCGCTGATTACAATTCCGTTTGGGGGAATTAAAGAATCAGCACCGGAAAGTTCTGTTACAGTATTGTCTTCCACTACTGCTTCTGCGCCGAATTCATTTGTATTTGTTCTAGGACCGTAGTTAGGAGTATAAATTACAAGCTGATTTATACCTCTTGCACCTGGAAGGTAACTTCCGCTTCTGTTAGTATAAGCAGTAGGATCAATAGCATTAATCCATGCTTTTGTATAACTGAATAACACTTCGCCTTTAGAAAGCTGGTAAGGTTTAAATACAGGGGCAGTTTCTTCAGGGATTACAAGGTTCATCTCACTATTATCAAGACAGGTTGAAGGTTCTGTTACCACAGGCTGTTTTTGTTCTGTTAATGAAGGTCTTCTTCTCGCAGTCAACATAGGTGATATTTCATCAGCCATACAATTTGCAGCTGTTAGAGCTATTACTGCAAAAGTTGTTATTATGTGTTTAAGTCTCATTTGCCTCCTACTCCCTGATAAAATGATAATATTCTGACTTGTCATAGTTTAACCCGTTTAATGATTGAATTTTTTGCTGTAATTCTGTAGCTTTCGGGTTCAATGAATATGATACCTCATAAAACTTTTTTGCGTTAACTAAATCTGCAAATTTTTCATAAATTGTTGCAAGTCTTAAATTTAAATCATATCTATTATTAAGTCCGTTATTGTATGCGATGTTGTAGTAACGCAAAGCTCTTTTGTAATCATTTCTTTTATAATAAAATTCTCCGAAATAAAAATTGGCATAAGGGTTATTTGTATCAAGGTTTGTAGCCTTGTAAAAATATTCTTTTGCCAATCTGTTATGATTTTTTTCATCATAAATACGTGCAAGTTGTATATATGGCTTGATTTGTGAGTAATCAATTTTGGTCAGAACATAGTATTTGCTCATGGCAGCGTTTAAGTAATTTTCTTTAAACAGTTCATCGGAAGAAGTTAAGAACTTATCGAAATATTCATCCGCTTCTTTTTGAATTTCTGCTGCATTTAATTTTGAATAGTCAAATAAAACAGAGTTGTACTCTAAATATCCGGACTGAGCACCATAAGCAGTACTTAAAGAAAATAATAATAAAGTTATAAACAGAGTGGAAACTTTGTTAAATTCTCTATAGATCTTCATAACTTGGAGAAGTATGAATGTTATGATCATTCATAAATGAGTGGTCATCAAGTGAAGGATCAATATACATTACAAATTTTCTGAACCATTTAACAAACGGCTGGTTATAATATTCTTGTTCAACAGGTTCGGTTAAAGGTTCTCCGTTAACTTGTGCTTTTGTTTTGTTAACTATATTGATTGTTGATTGAGAATATCCGTGATTTCTTAAATATTCATCAGCAGATGTATCTGACACTGTTAATTCTGCGCAAGCCGGCAGAGTTACTAAACCTATTAAACTTAAAATTAATAAAACTTTTTTCATTTCCACCTCTGTTTATAACATTATAGTACTTTTCATGAGTAGTTACAAAATTATTATAATTTCTTTACATAAATAAATCATATATTATTTGGATGATTTTGTTATAATTTCTTCTAACTTTTCAAGAAGTTGGTCTTCAGGTACTTTTGCTATAATTTCACCTTTTTTGAAAATGTAACCTTCATTAATGCCTCCTGCAATACCGTAATCTGCATGTTTGGCTTCGCCGGGACCGTTTACCGCACATCCCATTGTTGCTATGGTTATGGGTTCTTTCAGGTTTTTAAATCTTTCTTCAACTTTTTTTGCGAGTGCAATAAGGTCAATTTGTGTTCTTCCGCAAGTCGGGCAGGAAACAAAGTTGACACCTTTTTCTCTCAGACCTAAACTTTTTAAAATTTCAAAACCTGCACTGACTTCTTCTACAGGATTTTCTGTCAGAGAAACTCTGATTGTATCTCCGATACCTTCTGCAAGCAAAGTTCCTAATCCGACAGATGATTTAATAAGTCCGCCTCTCAAAGTTCCTGCCTCAGTTACTCCAAGATGCAGAGGATAAGGGATTTTTTCTGCAATTGAACGGTAAGCTTCAATTGTTGTTAAGACATCTGATGATTTCAATGAAACTTTAATAAGATCAAAATCAAGATCTTCTAAAATTTTAATATGTCCAAGCGCACTGATAACCATTTTTTCTGATAAAGGAATATCTTTATCCTGCAAATTTTTTTCCAAAGAACCGGCATTTACGCCTATTCTTATAGGTATTTGCTGTTGTTTTGCAAGTGCAACGACTTTTTCAACATTTTCTCTTTTTCCAATGTTGCCCGGGTTTAATCTGAGAGCATTAATCCCGTTATTTATACACTGTATTGCAAGCCTGTAATCAAAATGTATATCTGCAATTAACGGAACAGGTGATTTTTTTACAATGTCTTTTATTGCATCTGCAGCATCTTTATTTAATACTGCTAATCTTACAAGCTCACAGCCTTTTTCTGCCATTTCATTTATTTGATTAATAGTTGTTTTGACATCACGGGTGTCGGTGTTGCACATGGATTGGACACTTATTAAAGCTCCGTTTCCTATTTTTACATTTCCTATTGTTAATTCTTTTGATTTTCTTCTTTTTATCATATTATTATTTTATCACAAAGAAGATATTTGGAGGTAATTAATGAAAGTCGCAGTAATTTCTGATATACACGGTAATTTTCAGGCTCTTGAAAGTGTTATGAATGATATGAAATCAAATAATGTTGAAAAAGTTTTTTGTCTTGGTGATTTGGCAATGGCAGGTCCGCAGCCAAGATTAATTATTGATTTGATTTCTAAAAAGCCTGATTGGGTTGTAATACAGGGGAATACAGATAAAATGATTGCTGATTTTTCACCTGAAATTATGGAAAATGTGAAAAATATTTTTCCTGTAATGGCAAATGCACTTGCTGATGATGTTTATTTTATTGAAGATGAAATGAAAGATTATCTTAGAAGCTTACCTCCTCAAAAAGAACTTACGGTTGAAGGAGTAAAGGTGCTTCTTGTTCATGGGTCTCCCAGACGTAATAATGAAGATATATTGCCTGATTTGTCGATAAAAAAAGTTGAAGAAATATTAGAGGGTACTGATGCCGACATTATTTTTTGCGGTCATACACATATTCCATGCGGGTATCAGACAAGCAAGAAACAGACTGTGGTTAATGTAGGCAGTGTCGGACGTCCGTTCACGCAAGATCCTAAAGCTTGTTATGTTATTGCCGAATTTCAAGACGGCGGTTTCTCTATCGAACACAGATTTGTAGATTACGACAAAGAAATGGCGGCAAATATTTTAAGGGCACGTGAATTTGAAGGTGCCGATAAACTTGCTCAAATGCTAATCAGTCCTTCTTCAAGACACCTTTAATTCTTTTGATGCGTAACTTATTAATTTAGGTATTATTTCTTCATAAGCAGTAACATCTTTTGCTTTATTGGTCAGCTGATTATCTTCAAAAACTTGACCTGAATTACTTATTGCACATTTTAAGTGTTTTGTCATATTATCTTTTGCATAGCCTGAATATTGAACATAAAGAATTCTGTTTTCAGGATGATTTTTAGATGCAATAGCTGTTACGTGGAAAGTTTGAACATCAGGTTTATCAAATTTATATAATTTATTTAGTTGCAGCTTTTTAGCAAATTCCCTGATAAGTTCTGTGCTTTCTGATGATAATTTGATTTTTGGCATTTTGCCGCCTGTAAAACTTACACTGTCACAAGCCTGAGATTGTGATAATTTTGGGTAAGTTATATTTTTATTCTGATTTCGAGCTATTGTATTACATCGGGTAAAATTTATATTTTGAACTGAGGTAATCATGCTTCCAGCCTTTCTAGTTTTGATTATTATATATTAAATCGTAAAAAAAAATTTTTTTGCTATAAATTTTTTAAAAAGTTTACAATTCTCTTTGTTTTATTATTTTTGCGAAAATTCATGTTTGTGTTAGTATTTTTTTATACAAGGAAGTTATTTTATGTATATCAATAAAGAACAATTAGTTTCTTATATTAAAAAATTATATGAACCAAAAGTTCTGGTTATAGGTGATTTAGCTATTGATGAAATGATATACGGTGATGCCGAAAGAATTTCCAGGGAAGCACCGGTATTGATTTTGCTTCATTCAAATACAAAGTTAATTCTCGGAGCTGCTTCCAATGCTGCACATAACGTTTCTACATTGAATGACGGTAAAGTGAGTGTTATCGGTGTTTGCGGTGACGACTTTCAGGCAGGACAGCTTAGAGAAACATTTGAAAAGGCAAAGGTAAATTGTGGAAGACTTGTTGTTGATCCTTCAAGAAAAACCACTACCAAAACTCGTATCTCAGGTTCTATTACAACTTCCATAACACAGCAGATTGTTCGTATTGACAGACAAACCAATGCTTTGTTAAGTCCTGAAATAGAAGAAGAGGTTTTAAGGCAAATTGAAAGAGCTGTTCCTGAGCACGATGCTGTAATTTTATCTGATTACCATATCGGAACACTTACTCCACGAATTATTCAGGAAACCATAAAACTTGCTAATCAGCATGATAAAGTTATCGTTGTTGATGCGCAGAAAGATTTGCATACATATAAAAATATTACGTCTATGACACCGAATCTTCCTGATACCCAGAAGTCAGTAGGATTTTTTATTAACGGTGAAGAAGACTTAAAACTTGCAGGTGATAAATTGTTAAATGAAACAAATGCAAGATCAATACTTATTACCTGCGGAGCCGACGGTATGTTTGTTGCCAGACCAAACGGTAATTATACAAAAATTCCTGTTTTTAATAAATCAGAAGTTTTTGATGTTACAGGTGCCGGTGATACAGTTACTGCTGTTTATACACTTGCTCTTGCTGCCGGTGCTGATCCGGCGTATGCTGCTATTATTGGAAATATTGCGGCAAGTATTGTAGTCAGACAATTCGGTTGTGCTACTACTACCGTTAATGAAATTTTGGATGCCGTTGAAAAACTGTAATCCGATTTTAAAGAATATTATGGAGAGTTTTTATGAACAAATTTTTAGAACTTTTAAAAAAAATTAAACCTGTTGATTTAATTGTAATTGTCGGCATTATTATTGCTTTAATTGTCGGATTTTTTACTTACAAGAATTTCAGACAAACTGCTGCAAAACAGATTGAAGCAACTTCTAAAATATCATTTCAAGTATTTATAAGAGGAGTTACTCTTACAGGAGGCGCAATACCGCTAAAAGCAAATGAAAAGACTTTTATCAGCATAAGAAACGTTCCTTATACCGATTTGGATATTCTTGAGGTTAAAGCTGACAGAAAAAAAGTTGTTTTACCTGTTATAAATAATAAAAAAGTTCTTGTTGTAGATGATGTTTCACAGGCTTATATGTATGATATAATCGTAACTTTGACTGATACGGCAAAAATTACTAAGGATGGTGCAGTTGTTGGCGGTAACAAAATTAAAATGGGACTTCCTATTACTTTAGAAGGTAAAGATTATAAATTTACGGGTACTGTATCTGATTTAAAAGTTATGCCTGTTACAGATGATGATAAGTTCCATAATTCAATAAACACAGATGACGATGTTCAATAATATATTAAAATTTACTCAGGAAAAATCTAAATACTTATATGAAAACAGCTTGTTTTTACAGCATATAGACAAACTCATTTTGGTGTCAATTATTGCGGTGTTTTTGGCATCTACCGTAATGTCGTCCGATGTAATAGGTTTTATTGCTCTTATTACTGTATTTTTAACTGTTATTAAAATATTGACTAAACCTGAGGAAAGATTATCTTCCTGTGGATTTGAACTATGGCTTTTGACCTATTTTATGTTTGTAATTATCAGCTTAGCGGGTTCTACGCTGTTTCATTTGAGTTTAAAAGGTTTTTTAAAGACTTTTACATATTTGGGATTTTATTTTTCAATGGTTCAGTACTTGAAAAATAACAAGTCCAAAATACCATTTATTCTTTCAGCAATTGGGGTTTGTGTAAGTTTTGAAGCTGTTGCCGGATTTTTGCAAAACTTTGCGCATGTAGAAGAAATCTCTACCTGGCAGGATGTTTCAAAATTAAATCCTGAAGAGGTAATGACAAGAGTTTACGGAACATTAAAGCCTTATAATCCGAACCTTTTGGGAGGATATTTTGTTGCGGGTATTCCTGCAATTTACGGTATGGCAGCTTATTTTCTTAATGATAAAAAATACAGGTTTGCAACAGGAAGTCTGGTTTTGGCGTTTCTTTCAACATTAACTTTATTTTTAACAGGATGCAGAGGGTCTTATATCGGAATGCTGGTAATTGTTACCGGTATGTTTGCTGTATCGGCTAAATATTTGTGGGAAAATTATAAGCAGATATATCTGTCAGTTGCAGGCGGTGTAATTGCATTTGCCACAGCTGCACTGCTTCTTGTTTCGTCTTTACGGGCAAGAGTTTTATCTATTTTTGCAATGAGACAGGATTCTTCAAATTCTTTCAGGTTTAATGTATATAATTCTTCTGTTGAAATGTTTAAAGACAACTGGCTTTTGGGCATAGGAGTAGGTAATCAAAATTTCCGTGAGATTTACGGGCTTTATATGAAAACAGGTTTTGATGCTTTAAGTGCATATAATATTTTCTTAGAAATTGGTGTTGAAAGCGGTATTTTTGCTCTGACAGCATTTGTGGGATTTTTAATAACATTAATAAAAAATGCGGTCAAATTTATACTAAAATCTTCAAATACAAAAGATGTAATAATTGTTTCAACCGCATTAATCTCAATATGTGCCGTATGCATACACGGACTTGTTGACACTGTATTTTTCAGACCTCAAATACAATTTGTGTTCTGGACAATGGTTGCTGTTGCAAGAACTGTTATATTTACCACGGATAATCGTCTTTGATTTCCCATCCGTCTGCAATGATTAATGCTGAACACCAAATCCCTTTACTTTTAGTATTACAGGCATATTCCACTGTGCTTTTCAATTTATTTCTGTCAAGTGTATCATATTTCATTACGCTGATACCACCATCTTTATAACCGTACGGGACAAGTCCGTCAGGTGAAATAATTGAAAATACAAAAAAATCTTTTCCTAGCTGATTAGGCTTTTTAAACCCGTTAATATCAACTGTAACGGATTTATATTTTGACTGTCCCTCATGTGTCATGATGCCCATGATTGAACCGTTGTTAAGATATATATAAAAGCTGTCTTGTCGTGTGCACCAAACTTCTGACGTGCATTTTGTACCGTTTAAATTGTTTACTATATATTCGTTTTTAAATTCTCTATTTTGAACCTCTTTATTTTTAATAAAATAACCTTGTAAATATCTGTAATAAAAATCTGTTCCGCTTAAAGTAAAGTCCCAGCTTGAAGTATCACCGTTTTGCAGTTCTGAAAGTTTTATGGCCTGGGATATTTCTGTATAAGCCTTTTTTAACTGTGTAACCGTAACTTGTTTTTTGTAGTTTGCTACCAGAACAGGTAAAGTCATTGCCGCAACCACACCAATAATGCCGAGAGT